>Ga0257115_1000039_pt1 | contig 143784 bp, 141 predicted proteins | sample SI112_100mmetaG_FD_194465 | JGI IMG/M metagenome (GOLD analysis project Ga0257115, IMG submission 194465) | Marine microbial communities from Saanich Inlet, British Columbia, Canada - SI112_100m | ecosystem: Environmental > Aquatic > Marine > Inlet | place: Canada: British Columbia | collected...
CGGCATACCATACGCGCACTATCGGAAGCTTCGAATACAGCCTTATGAAGGACGTGATGGCCCACCTCATGAGCAAGTGTGAACGAGTACCTGCCTTCGTGTGCCTCTGCCACAGCGTTGATTATGATCTTTTTTTGGTCGAAGATGATCCCGCCTAGAACCAAAGGGCTAGCAAAGACACCTTCATCAGAAATTTCAATGTCGTAGCCTAGATAATGTTCTGCGATAGCCTCTATGGGAATAGGTAATGACAAGGACATATTGCGGCTAGCAAAGTAGCTTTCTAGAAGCCGCTTAGCCTGCTCCTCAATCTCACAGTGGGTTAGGTTATCAAACTGCATAGCGCCTAATCTTTATCTGACAACTTCTTAGCAAAAGCTTCCATCTCAGCCCACTGGGCTTCTGTCAAATTACTCGCTGACCTAAGGAATGATGGAATAGCTGCAGGGCTAGACTGAATAACACCCACGACCTCAGGGTCGACTTGTCCTGCTAAGTGCATCAACTCATCGACATCGGTGCTTAAGGCTTTAGAAATGGCCACTACCACTTCCGCACTGGGCTTAGCGATACCCTTCTCAATATTCGAAATATGCTGGCCAGTTTTACTAATGAGGCGGCCTAACTCGCGAACACCAACTCCCTTGTCTGCTCTAATGGCCTTGAGGCGTGATGCGAATGTGTGATCTGCTGTCATGTGATTAAAGAATCCGTAAACTGTAAATTGACACTATGGTATCAATATCTTTAGACAATCGCCACTTTGCATTAGACAGCCTCACCCAACCCTCATTTTAACAATCTGTATACTCACTTCGTGAATCACGACTAGTTTCCTAGACACCTTTTTAGTTAGAGTCAGCTAAGGTCAGTTGGGCAGGGTGGATGCCATCAAGTATGTCGGCCTGAATACCCGTCACCAGAAGGCGTACATGCTCCGCTAAATGCTTTCTTATCAAACTATCTACTGTGTGTGGGTTTATTTCCGAAAATATAATAAGGTAAACAGCTCCCTAGCTTTTCGGCTAGAGAGCCTTGATTAGATCCTTAGGTTTTGTACTTTGATAGCTGCTTCCCGTTCTTCGTCACGGAAACGAAGAGCTGCGTCTTCTGCGGTTTCCATGATGGCATCGGCTGTGTTGATCGCACGATCGAGCAGGCCTATTAGTTTTAAAGTGGAGTTCCAGAACTTGGCGGTTACTGAACGCATAATGATTGCTCCTAGTAGATTAAGTAGGGGGGATCCCATTCCATAAGCGCCAGCTTTAACCCCCCGGGGGGGTGGTCAAAATTGAAGACGCCTCTAAGCATAGTAATAGGTCCGTACTAATTTTATAAAAATCCGCAAAACCTGTGTTTGGTTGTTTTTTCTATAGATCAAAAACCATTATTAGTGTGCTGTATAAATTTGGTTGACCACAACAGGTGGCTGGCTGGGTTTTATGCACGTAAGTAGATAAGCCATTTCTCAAGACGCTCCGCATTAGACTATCGGGTGTATATCGCCATTTTTAGGAAATTAAGATAGTTAGAGTATAGGTTCTTATCGTTTTTGCTAGAATGTTGTTAGCTTATCGGTTTCAAGGATTTCAAGGGTTTCAACGCCCCTGATTGGGCAACGCAACCACAAACACCTGAGCTATAACCGCTTTGTAGGGCCAGCTATTGCCTTAAATGACAATGAATTATCACAATTTCAGAGTATGAATGCTTGCTGCTCAAGGACTGACTCCTGCGCTAGAGTAGTCTAGGTGCGTATCTGGTGCAGATAGAGTCCCTGTTGTTGAGTTAAAGTGTCAGAGGGTTAGTTTGCCTGTTTGCCCTCACCCTAGGGGTAGGGGCAAACAGGCAAACAGAATTTACTGGCTCAGTTCATAAATTACAGTGTTTTTCGGGCCTCTGGATGTAGCTAGTCTGGGTTCTTCAGTGCTTTGATCTGAGAGAACTTTAAGATGGCCCCTGATTTTGTTCTTGCCGAACTCATCACTTAGCTGGGTCCTTAACTCTGCTTGGGTTCTGGGCCCTTCTGACAGTATGCAGAGAATAGTATCAACTAGTTTTGGATCTAGATGATCTGAAGCAGGTTGCTTACTAGAGTCTGACTCCTCTGACTTAACGCTCCAAAACATATTGGTGTAGTCAGCGTCTTCATTTTTTATGAAGGAGTAGTTGGCCTCGATAACGTTTGGGCCCCTAGCTTTGCGGTTATCAAATTTCACAAAGAACTGTGTTCCCTGATCAATAGTCTGTTTTCGTACGGTGCTCATGACGTATACACAGTCTGCGTCGTCATGTAGGTCGCTTGTGCCTCCGGGTGTTGGGGTGGGGTTGTTAGGGGTTTGTTTATTGTTGTGGGCTAGCAGAATGATCGTGCCGCCTGCCTGGGTGAACGTTCTACAACCCCTCATGAAGTTTGAAGATGCTTTTTTGTCCATTGGGTCGGTGAATTTTTTTACAGTATCAAGGACAAAAACTGTTTCTCTTGCCGCGCCGGATTCTATCAATGTAGTAAATATATCGTTAAGGGCGATTAATGGATCAGTAAAACTGCTGGTGTTTAATACCCTGTACCCGCTTGTTAACCCTATTTCAGCCTTTTTGGTTAACCCATCGAAACTATCATCTAGGTTTACATGAAAGATTTCTATATCAGTATCGTTAACCTGCTTGGTCTGAGCCAGAAGGCTCAGTGCTAGCAATGTTTTGCCAGTATTTGGACTTGCGTAAAGTACGGTAATGTCGCCCCTAAGGGCGATCTCTTCAATAACGAACTCAGATGCGTGTGACTGTTTTTTCCTTTCATTTATTAAGCCTTCGTTAAGGGTAAGGGATATGATTTTGTTGAGAGCTGTTATTTTTAAGTCGGCAGGGCTCGGCGCATCGCTGCAGGATGCTGTTTCAGTAGTCATTTACGACTCCTTGTGATATCAAAAAAGTTGCCTGAATGGCGAGAGAGAGGAGAGCCTCAGATTGAGGCTCAATTGGTGTGAACAGGCTTTATAGGCTGCTAGTGTATTTATGCCCTCTTAATTCTTCGTAACGTTGGCGGTATGGATTGTCGTATTCTGGATAATCTAGGAAGCCGCCAAAAATGTAATGAGCCATCCTTGGCCGCGCTTGTCCATCACTATCTACATAGGTGGCAATGCGCGTTACGATAACGGCACCGTGGTCCCTTAGGGTCTTCAGCTTTGGGGCGATGCCCATAAAATTTTGATGATGTAACTCCAGTTTATTTATACCTGCGGCAGGGGCATTGTAAAGGGATTCAATTAGTAACATGTTTTGGTTTTTTATTGGTGGGGCCTGCTTGATCAAGCTGAAGGGTTTACCGAATAAAGTGAACATTATTGAATACCTCTTGATGAGTTGATTTGGTTGGTTATAAATTCTTCGACTTCATGCTCAATCCAGGCAACAGATGAGCCGCCTGGCACAAGGGCGATGGGTTTTGGGAATTTTCCTTCGCGTGAAAGTTGGTAAACGTAAGAGCGGGATAAGCCAGTTTTTTCGCAGACTTTTTTACAGCGCATTAAGGTTGGGAATGAATCATTTCCGGGACTATTTAACAAAATTGTTTTCATTTAGTTTCTCTGCTATTTGTTGGTTTTGGGACGGCACTAGAACAGTGCTTCAGTGAATCGCTTGATGCGGTCGGAATGTGTGATCTGCGATGCAATGCAAGCAATGTATCGCTTGTGTAGGTAAATTGAAATAGCTGCCCAACTCACTGTATAGGAAGCCACTTCAAATTTTATAACTGTCTGTTATATAAGTTATTTTTGTGTTCAGCTGGCTGTGAGTGTGGTAGGAAAAAACCTTGTTTTACCGCCGTTAAACGGATTCTGGGGTATTCGCTACCAACAGGGCTAGCTGGGCCGGTCTGGTTGGAAAAGCGCCGTTTATCGATACCTTCGATCTCGGCTTAGCGTTTAAGCAAGATGATATTTACTGGGGTGAGGATGGAAACTTGTTTGTGAGTTACTGTGGACCTAAAAGATCAAAAGTTTGGGTTTTAGAAACGGCGTTCAGTTATGGTGTGAGTGAGTGGGGCGACCCTTGAAGGATGTGTTATGGGTCAACAACAGCTGCCAACCCAACAGCATAGCGGTACACTTATCATGCTAAGAATCTGTATTAGGGATAACGCTGATACCTTGTGCGCCTGGATTAACCCTGAGTATGTCTAAATGATCAGCCCATTCTTGCATCATCTTTGTGCGCTCTGGTAGTAGCTGTGCCTTGTTGTAGGTGGCTCTGACGCGGTCATTGCTCTCATGTGCTAGTTGTAGCTCTATGATGTCAGAACGGTAACCTAGCTCATTGAGCATGGTGCTAGCCGTATGTCTAAAGCCATGGCTAGTCATAAAGCCAGTACCGAAAGGTTCGCCCGTTCTAGGGTCAATCATTCGCCTGATGGCGTTGGTGGTAGCGCTCTCACCTATAGGCGTGAGCTTCTTCTTGCCGACACCTATGGTGGATACAAACACATACTCGAGGTGGCCGGTTTCTTTAAAAGCGTCTTTTAAAATCACCATAGCTTGTGGTGCTAGTGGAACCTTAAGCTCCCTGTGCATTTTCATTTCTTCTTTGGGTATGGTGATTAGGGCTTCATCAAAATTAATGTACTCCCACTTCATAAATCGTATGTTCTTGGGTCTTAAGAATACTAATGGCATTAGTTTTAGTGCGAGTGTTACTGCTACGTCACGGTTAGGGGCTGGCTTGTGGATCTGCTGAAGCAATACCTTAAAGTCTTCTGGGTCTGTGACGTGGCCAAAGTTGGACTTGGTCTTGTTGTTTGTTGCAGGCATCAGTCCAGTTAAGCCGGTAGCTGGATTGGCTTCAATGTCACCTAGTAAGAATGCTTCGTTGTACACCTTGTTTAATATGCCAGCCATGCGGAAGGCGGTTTCCCTTGTCCCTCTGTCCGTCATCTTCTCCATGATCCCAAACAGATCTCTAGTAGTAAACTTTGTAAGACATTTACTATCCATAAAAGGGTAGAGGTTTTTCTCAATGCGTTGCGCTAGGTCTTTTCTGGTGGTCTCAGCTAGATTCTGCTTGCTAAGCCAGGTGTTGCAGCGAGTGCTAAACATGATGCTGCTGTTTGCTTCTTGGTTCTTTGTTACCGTAGGGCTTGCTCCGGACTGTACGAGCTTCCTGGCGGCTATGTGAGCCTCTCTTGCCTCCGCTAAGGATGTCTCAGGGTATGTGCCTATAGTATGGGTAGTCCGCTTGTCATTAAGCTTGTAGTCGTATCTCCATGACTTTGATCCATTGAGTTTAACAAATAGGTATAGGCCTCCTTGGTCGCTTAGCTTGTATGGTTTGTCTTTAGGCTTGGCGTTCTTGATTTGGGTATTGGACATGCCCATAAGGTACTACCTCTCTGATAATAGTATACCGTAAAATATACCGTAAAAAGTAGTGGGTAGTATAATACAAAAAATACTCTAAATACATTAAACTGTTATAAAACAAAGGTGTATGGATGAGTAGTGGACGGTATGATACGCATAATACATATAAATTGCGTTTCTCGGGCGCGCCATTTTCTTCGAAAATAGCGTTTTATGGAACAACCGGTCTAAAATCACAGATTTTCCCCGTCACCCTAAGAAACACGTCATGCTGAACTCGTTTCAGCATCTCCATGATTGAGTCTACAGCAGCGTACCTTGTGTATACTGCCAGCTCCCATTTTGCATCACGAAATCGCTATTTTCATGTAACCGGTATGCTCGGTCGTGAATTTTATAACGTGCAACAAACTCAACTTGGCCCACTGAATCACCAACGCCCCCATCGTGACTGGAAATTATTTTGAGCCCTAACCAGCGTTGTTGCTCGTCAAAATCGATGGCCTCTGGGCGTGTAGTGGGGTGCCATGTGAGTTTGAGGTAGGGCTCGTTGTGTAAACAAAAGGCGCTGTAACGCGAACGCATTAGTTGTTCTGCGGTAGATGCAACCTTTAGTCCCTCAATGAAGGGTTGGCAACAGTTGCTAAACAACAAGCCAGATTTACAGTAACAATTTATCGATTGCACGGCGTAAAAACCAAGAGGTAGGTGAGGTCCATTGACGGTATCGGTCGACGACTTGACCATGCCTGTCGACCAAATACTTGTTAAAATTCCAGCTGGGTTCGCCTTGTTGTTGGGCTAAGTGCTGGAACACAGGGTGGGCGCTGGCGCCAGTCACTTCGATAGTTTCACTCATCAAAAAGGTCACACCAAAATTGAAAAAGCAAACTTTGGCGGCTTCCTCTTCGTTGGCGGCTGCTTGCTCAAAGGCGTTTGACGGGAATCCAATAATCACCAAGCCTTGGTCGGCATATTCCTCGTGAAGCGCCTGTAATCCCTCAAACTGCCCTGTAAAACCACAGTGGCTCGCGGTATTAACCAGTAATAAAGGTTTGCCTTGGGTGGCTTCACAAAGATCTAAGTGTTTACCACTGTGTAACTGTTTGAGGTCATGGTCAAGCCAGGGCGCACACGATGCGCTAGCCACAGGTGGCAGAGCTATAATGCAGGCCAGTAGTAGCCACAGAGGTGTAATGATCGGTCGATGCATACAGTCAGCTTACCATAGACTCAATGATAACCAATATAAGTAATAACCAGCAAACGGCGCTTATTTTGGGATAATTTTTTTGCTATGCTGAGGTATATGCTTTTTTAAAACAACAGGAGTGTTTCATGAAGTTAGAATCTTTGGCCCTACATCACGGTTATGAATCGGAAGCCACCACTAAGGCAGCGGCTGTACCTATTTACCAAACCACTTCCTATACTTTTGATGATACTCAGCACGGTGCTGACCTATTTGACCTTAAGGTAGCGGGTAATATCTATACTCGCATCACCAACCCCACTACAGCGGTTCTTGAAGAACGCGTAGCTGCAATGGAGGGCGGTATCGCCGGTTTGGCGGTAGCTTCTGGTATGGCAGCCATTACCTATGCGGTGCAGTGTATCTGTGAAGTGGGGGATAATATCGTTAGTACCAGCCAATTGTATGGTGGTACTTATAACTTATTTGCGCATACGTTGCCGCGCCAAGGCATTGAAACGCGGTTTGCATCGCATGATGACTATGCGGCGTTGGAAACTCACATTGATGACCGTACTAGGGCTATTTTTTGTGAATCTATTGGCAACCCGGCGGGCAATATTGTTGATATTGCTAAGTTGGCAGAAATCGCTGAACGTCATGGCGTGCCACTTATGGTAGATAACACCGTAGCCACCCCTGTGTTGTGTAGGCCATTTGAGCATGGCGCTCACATTGTGATTCATTCCTTAACTAAGTACATTGGAGGTCACGGTACCACCATTGGTGGAATGATTGTGGATTCTGGCAAGTTTGACTGGGTGAAAAACAAAGAGCGTTTTGCTGTACTCAACACGCCAGATCCTTCTTACCATGGTGTGGTGTATACAGAAGCCTTAGGTGCAGCCGCCTATATTGGCCGTTGCCGTGTTATCCCGCTACGCAACACCGGTGCAGCTATTTCACCCCACAGTTCGTTTATGCTAATGCAAGGCTTAGAAACCTTGTGTTTGCGCATGGAGCGCCATTGTGACAACGCAATGGCCGTGGCCGAGTACTTACAGCAGCATCCTAAGGTTAGCTGGGTTAACTATGCTGGTTTGACAGACAGCCCTTACAAGGCGACTTGTGAGAAAGTGTGCGGTGGTAAAGCCTCGGGCATATTGAGCTTTGGCGTTGCCGGTGGCCGTGAAGCGGGAGGTCGTTTTATCGATGCCTTACAAATGATTTTACGTTTGGTGAATATTGGTGACGCTAAGTCTTTAGCCTGTCATCCAGCGACGACTACTCATCGTCAATTGAATGAAAAGGAATTGGCCACCGCAGGCGTATCTGAAGATTTAGTGCGAATTTCTGTGGGTATTGAGCATGTGAGTGATATTATTGCCGATATTGAACAAGCCTTAGCCAGTGTGTAACTATTTATGACCCAGTCGACTCAATCCTCCCCCATGCCAGAAGGTACGCCATCGTTGCGTACCATTGCTATGCCTGCTGACACCAACCCCGCGGGTGATATTTTTGGTGGCTGGATCATGTCCCAGTTGGATATTTCTAGTGGCGTGTATGCGGCTCACATCGCCAAAGGGCGGGTGGTGACCGTGGCGGTGGACGCGATGACCTTCCACAAGCCTGTGTACGTGGGGGATGACGTGAGTTGTTTTTGCAGTGAAGAACGGCGCGGTAATACTTCTATTACCGTGCATGTGGAAGCCTGGGTGAGGCGTAACCATAGTGACACGATCGTTAAGGTTACCGAAGGTAACTTTACGTTCGTTGCCGTTGATAGTGAAGGCCGTCCTAAGGCGTTGCCGAAGATCGCCTAACAGGCTTGATATAGAGCAGTAAGCAAGCTAATCTAAATACAATTAACGTGTTAAGGACTTGCTTGTGATGCAAAAAAATATACTCTTTATTATGCTGGATCAGCTTCGAGCTGATGCCTTGTCCTGTTATGGCAATACGGTGGTCGACACGCCTAATATCGATCGCTTAGCGCACCATGGTGTGCAGTTTAATAAGTGTTATATTCAGGGCACTAGCTGCGGTAACTCGCGCGCATCTTACTACACGGGCCGTCATGTTCGCTCTCATGGCGCCAGTTGGAACGGTTGGCCTAACCGAGTGGATGAACTAACCCTGGCCGATCATTTAAAACCCTGTGGTATGAATACCTACCTGATGGGTAAAACCCACATGAAACCCGATGTGGCCGGTATGGCGCGTTTGGGCGTGGCGCCGCAGTCTGAATTAGGCCGCTTTGTAAGTAATGCCGGCTTTAGCCACGGCGAGCACGACGACGGATTACATACCGTGGGTGTGGCTGGTGGATATGGGGGAAAGGGCGGTGGTGCCGATCCAGCTTATTTCGATTACTTGCGAAAAAATGGTTATAACGCCAACAACCCTTGGGCTACGTGGGCTAACGCCGTCGAAGATGAAAACGGTATATTGCGTAATGGCATGTATCTAAAACACGGTCATTTACCAGCCCGTGTTGATAAAGCCCACTCAGAAACCGCTTACACCACAGACCGTGCGATTGAGGTGATTACTCAAATGGGGTCGCAAAATTGGTGTTTAAGTTTGTCTTATATTAAGCCGCACTGGCCCTTGGCGGCGCCTGCGCCTTATCACCAAATGTACCGAAGCGTGGAGTTACCGCAGGCTAATAAATGCGTTGCCCAAAAACAAAATGCACACCCTATATACCAGGCGTTTATGGACTTGCCTCAAAGCCAAACCTATAGCAACGATCAATACCGCGAGCACGCGTTACCCACGTATTATGGCCTAGTAAAAGAAATCGACGACAACCTTGGTCGCTTGTTTGCTAGTCTTGAACAACAAGGGCAAAGCCAGAACACCATGATTGTTTTGACCACCGACCACGGTGACTTTTTTGGTGATCATTGGTTAGCCGAAAAAGATCTATTTCATGACGTAGTCACACGGGTACCCTTGTTGATTATGGACCCAAGTGCAGCCGCTAATGCCAGCCGTGGCACACAGTGTGATGAGTTGGTGTGTGCCATAGATTTGATCCCTACCTTTGTAGAGTGGGCCGGTGGTGAGCCACAGTGGCAATGGCTAGAAGGTCGCTCGTTAGTGCCTGTATTACACGCTTCAGTAGACGGAGAAAAGATCGATTTTGAGCGCGATTGTGTAGTGTCTGAGTGTGATTATGGGGTCATGAGATTTGCTAAAGACTTAGGCCGCAATAGCCACAATGCACGTATGACCATGATGTTCGATGGACGTTATAAATACGTTCACTGTTTGGGTTTTGCCCCCATGTTATTTGATCTGCAAGAAGACCCTAATGAACACATAGATCTAGGCAGGGATGCAGGTTACGGCGTGGTTAGGTCGCAACTAACTGAACAAATGTTGGACTGGGGCGCTGGCCTGAAGAACCGGGTGACCGTGAGTCAGGAGACGTTTAATCACCGCGCCAGTGGTGCTGCAGGCAAGGTTGGCATATTGATTGGTTATTGGCAGCAAGATGACGTGCCAGTGGCGCTTCAGTTGGAACCAGAAGTGTCGGCAACCTAATTTGCCGCATGGGCACGCTGGTCATTAACGCTGCACACATCACCCCTAAGATTACGGCTAACAATACCGCTACTAAGGAGCTGGGTAACTCTCCACGGGCGGCCAACCAAATACGCGCGCCGATAAAATAGCTGCCCATCCAATAACCTAAAAGCACCACCACTATGGTGACCACCACACGTTTTACCATAGCCAGCTGCTCCACAGTATCAATACCGCCTAAACCGAGGTGGTCGGAGGTGACGTTAAGGCAGACCGCTACGTCGGAGCTTTGGTAACCTAAACCGCTACGCAATAGGCCGCCACGGGCGGTCTCCATCACCGCAAAGTCCACGGTAGGATCCTGTAATACGATTTGTGCAGAAGCTGGCCCCGTCATATCGCCTTTAACACTGAGTTTGCCATCCACATAAACACCGCCGGTAGAGGTCATGCCCACCGTATGGCCGCTGGCTTTCATGATGTGATCTAACATGCACGAGGTGGTGGTTTTACCGTTGATGCCGGTAATGGCAGCAATAGGAATTTGTGTTAACGCTGAAGGTGGGAATAACATCTCGATGATTTTGCCCGACACGTCTCTAAGTGTGCCCTCGCTCGGCGCTACGTGCATACGGAAACCCGGTGCGGCGTTGACTTCAACAATGGCGCCGCCAATTTCTTTGTAGGGACGGCTAATATCGTCGGTGAGAAAATCCACTCCACCCACATCTAAATCCACGCACATAATGGCTCGTACCGCCATGTCACGCAAATAGTATACCTCGTCATCCGGTAGTACGGTATTTTCATCGACGTCAGCTTCGGCCACAAGTTTGTTGTTGACCACTAGCATACGATGGTCAAAGCCAATTCACCTTACACAGGAAAAAGTTTGCACTTAATTATGGATAGTCAGGTCTATAACGATCACGCTAACACTGCAGTGTAAGAGCTGAGGCGTAAGGCATTTGATGATACTCAAGAGCCCGCCATTTTCAGCAGGTTTATATGGAGCTTGACGACCTGATAAGCCGTAAACGCGTTATTAATCGCCAGTGGATTGGGGCTAGGTCTTTTCGCTGTATTGGTTGTCGTTGGTGACAGAATCGCATTAGGAGGATCCCTAACCACTACCATTTTTGGCGGTGATCGCTCATTGTGCTTGCCGTTCTATGGCTGGCATTGATTGTTTCACTTGCTGCTTATGGACTTATGTTTGTTTTGTTGCGCAGAACCGAAGCTACAAAGGTAGCTGCTCTTACTTATTTGGCACCACCGACCACTGGGTGGCTAATTGCAATTTTCTAATTAGTGGATCATTATCGCGCGAGGTAGTTTACTTTTCGTCTTAGATAGACAGTTTTAGGAGGTTTTATGTCGCCCATTGGCTCCACTAAAATTGATAGCGAGCAAATGCAAGCTTGGCTTGAAAGTCCCTACGACACCGAGTCGGTAGCAAGTTTTAAAGCCGGTCCCGGTATTCAAAAGCTGCAGCTAAAGTTTGATATCGATAAGTTACAACAGTGTTACCGTGATATGCAGCACCAGCTAGAAGACCTAGGTTCGGGTTTTCATGTGATGGCGCTTACTCGTCGCCCGGGCGTGGAGAAGGCCACACCAGAGGATAACTGCGGCCGTTTTTGGACTCGGGTAGATGATAGCTATACCGAATTTCCACGCGATGTGATGGTGGACGAATCGGCTTACAGTGAATTTAATCCACTGTTTGCAGGCACCTATTTAGCCGAGGTTTATACGCAGCTCATTGCTCGCTTTCCTATCGGCCGTATGCGGGTGTTGGGTAAGGACCCCTACAACTGCAATTCTTGGCACCGAGATCCCGAGCCGCGCCTACACATTCCTATTTTTACTAATCCCGGTTCTTTGTTTATCGTGAATCATCATTGCACCCATCTACCCGCGGACGGGTCGGTGTATTTCACCGATACTCGGGGTTATCACACAGCCCTTAACGGTGGTGAAGATTCTCGTGTACACATTGTGGCTGCACTTCCGTACGCTGGTCAGCAGGTCAGTGACGCTCAAGCATTAGGTAACAAGGACTAAACTATGGCTACACACTATCCCTTAGCAGAAGACAGAGGCCAAGCGACGGTTCCGGTAACGATAGATTTACGTAGCGATACAGTGACGCAACCTAGTGCAGCCATGCGTCAAGTGATGGCAGAAGCGCAAGTAGGCGACGATGTTTATGGTGATGATCCCAATGTTAATGCCCTAGAGCAGCAAACGGCGCATTTGTTAGGCAAACAAATGGGTTTATTTTTGCCTAGCGGTACCATGAGTAACTTAGCAAGCGTATTGGCCCATTGCCAACGTGGAGAAGAAGTATTGGTGGGTGAGCAATACCATATTAGCTGCGATGAAGCGGCAGGTGTTGCAGTGCTGGGCAGTGTGGCGATACATGCGTTAAGCACCGACGTGTTTGGACGTTTTGAAGTTGAGCAAATGACGGCAGCCATAAAACCCAACGACTACCATTGCCCTATGACGCGACTGTTGTGCTTAGAAAATACCGTATCGGGCTGTATTCAAGACCAAAGCCACATTGATACCTTGGCTGAGTGCGCCCAACAACACGGCTTGGCGACACATATGGACGGCGCACGGTTACTCAATGCTGCGGTGGCCCAAAATCTACCCCCAGCCCGTTTAGTACAATCCATCGACACGGTATCTTTATGTTTATCTAAAGGTTTAGGTGTGCCACTAGGCTCGGTATTAGTGGGGCCTGCTGAGGTGATAGACAGGGCTCGCAGGTTGCGTAAAATGTTAGGCGGTGGCATGCGCCAAGCCGGCATTATTGCCGCGGCAGGCTGTTATGCATTGGACAACAACATAGAGCGTTTAGCGCAGGATCATCGCCGTACCAAAGAGCTTGCGGTGGCGCTGGAAGGCGTAGACGGTTTGAATTTTGACATGGCTCGTGTACAAACCAATATGTTGTTCTTACAATCGGCACAAATGCCCGCCTTAGCCGACTACCTAGCGCAATGTGGCATTGCGATAACGGCCATTGGCCAAAATGCTCGAATTGTCATACATATGCAGGTTGATGATGAGGTTCTACAACAAGTGGTAGAGTCGATAAGGACTTTTTTCGCTAATAGGTAATACTATGGTTAACAGGCACCCACTGCGCCAGTTTTTACAAACCCTTGAATTTGAACAATTACCACCCGCCGTCATAGCCCAAGCAAAAGTGTGTTGTTATGACTTATTAGGCACAGCGGTAGGCGGCGCCCGTTCGGCCACAGCATCAATCATCACTCGGCATGCGCAAGACCACTTTGCAGCTGGAGTTAACATCACTGCCGTGCAACCCTTGTTGGGAGGCCCAGCCATGAGCCCCGTGGGAGCTGCGCTGGTTGGCGCGACCATGATTGACGCCTTAGATTGTCACGATGGTCAGCGAGATACCAAAGGCCACGTTGGCTGCAGTTTATTGCCTAGCCTGATCGCCGTACTTGAATCCCAAGCTCAGCCGGTGACCGGTAAAACGCTTATTAGTTTGCTTGTTGCTGGTTATGAAATAGGCACTCGTGTGGGCATGGCGTTACATGGAACGGTACCTGATTATCACACTTCTGGCGCTTGGGGCGCAGTCAATTGCGCCGCTATAACGGCCCATGTATTGGGGCTGACCGACGCACAGTTTGACCATGCCGTTGGTATCGCTGAGTATCATGGCCCACGTAGCCAGATGATGCGCAACATCGATCACCCCACCATGCTTAAAGATGGTTCGGGTTGGGGTGCTATAGCTGGCACCTCGGCGGCCTATTTGGCGGCTGAAGGGTTTACTGGCGCACCTGCGATCACTATTACAGGTGATGACGCCATGGGTTATTGGCAAGACTTGGGTCAGCACTGGCAGATTCTTAATCAGTATTTCAAACCTTATCCTGTGTGCCGTTGGGCTCAGCCTGCGGTGGCTGCGTGTTTGAGTTTACGTGAGCAATATCAATTCGACCCGTCGCAGGTAGAACAAATTACTGTGTCGACTTTTCATCAAGGGGTGAGGTTGTTTAGTGATGTGCCACGCAATACCGAGCAAGCTCAGTATGCCATTAGTTTTCCTGTAGCGATGGCTGTGCTTAATGGCGTTATTAGTGCCGATGATGTGTATAACGGCTTTGAGGATGCTCAGGTACAAGCCATGCTTTCTAAAGTCAGGTTAGTGGAAGACACAGGTTATAACGCTGTATTTCCGGCTGAGCGCTGGGCCCACGTGAACATACGTATGGCCAACGGCACACAAATAAGTTCAGAGCCCCACGAAGCCTTAGGCGACCCCCATAAACCCATGAGCTCAACCCAGTTTCACGATAAATACATGAACCTGTGTGAGCCTGTTTGGGGTGCAAACAAAGCCCAACAGGTGTTGGATTATATAGACCAGTTGGAAGAGGGTAATCTGGCTGCTTTGTTAGCACTCATCCGAGCTTAGCAACCACACAGCTGTCTTTTAGTGAGGATCAACGAGTACCCAAAGCACTCGCTGCGCCCATAACGGCGTTGGGCGGAAATTCGCCATACAATACTTGTGTAAAAGGAGGTGCTGATTTAAGGGTGCTTACTTTTCAATCACCAAAATGGTGCATTGCCTGACCCCTAGCATTGTCTAGCTGTTCGATGGCTAGTTGCAGCTCTGTTTGCACTTTTCGCAGGCTCTCTGCTTGTGCCTGCAAGCTCAATTGAAAATTAGGCTGATTGGTAAAAGCTTGTAATTGGCGACCTATACGCAAGGCCATGTGGTGGCAATATTCGGCCCCGACCACTTCTTCTGGGTCAGCATGAATTAGCTGGCCTACCGCGGTGTAATCTGGGTAGGCCATGTCGGCGTAGCTATAGCCATTGACTAAAGTAATTCGCTCTCCTGCTGTGCGTAAGGCAGAAGCTTGGTGCACCACGTAGTTACCTTGCTGTAGGACGGCATAGCCTGCACCTTTTATTGGAGGTGTAATAATTTTATGTGTTGGTATCGGTTGCTCTAGGTCACGTAAATTAGCGATATCCTCTTTGGTGCCTTTGAAATACTGAAATTCTCCGCCCTCAACTTGGTTTGGGTCAGTGACGAACATCACCGTATCCACTTGAAGTGTATCCACATGCCATTTATCAATGTTTTTGCCTAACTCAAGAGGTGGGTAGTTCACGTGAGCCAAATTGTGTCCCAGTGCTAAAGGTGTAAGTTCGGTTTTCATGATCTGGCTGTGGTGAGCTGCTACCTCAGGACTGCAACTAAAGTCGCGTAAAAAATTAGACCGGTAAATGCCGCCTCGGGTGTTGCGGGCAACGCGCGGATTGGAGGTGGTGAATGCTTCGAGCTGCTGGCAAACATGGTACATGGCCGCGACACCTTCATCGCTTAATATGCGAAAGCAACTTGTTGCAGCTATATCGGTGGGCGTATTTGCTCGTACTTCTTCATCATAACCTAAGTCGGTCATGCTAATAGTGTAGGCTGGCATTTCCAGTGCAAGATGGACAGACGGATCGAATACAGGATCATCCACAATCATGTCATTATAAGGGCTAACGGCACTGCAGTGGCAAAGGTTAACGTTAAAAGTCGACATATTTCTACATCCATTTTGTTAACTTGATAGCTGAATTACCGGAATCATGCTGGCCAAGAAGTCATCGCTGAGGTGGCACCTAAGATTATGATGTTCGGCCATGTGTTTCATGGGCGGAAGCTCCCGTTCACATAAATTATCTGGCACTTGCTGCTTGTGCTGACAACGGCTTTGGAAAGGGCAACCAGGAGGCGGATCCATGGCCGATGGAATGTCGCCATCCAATACAATGTGTTTACGTTCTACGCTGGTGTCGGCAATCGGCACTGCTGATAACAGGGCTTCGGTGTAAGGGTGGTACGGTGGGCTAAACACCTGATCGGTGGTGCCCATTTCCACCACATGACCCAAATACATCACCATCACGCGGTCAGAAATATAACGCACAATGGATAAGTCATGGCTGATAAACAGCATGGTGGTTTTGTTGTCGCGCTGCAATTCCATTAACAAATCGGTAACGGCGGCTTGTACCGAAACATCCAACGCAGACACTGGCTCATCGGCCACCATTACTTGTGCGTTGCCGGCAAAGGCTCTAGCAATGCCCACCCGTTGTTTTTGGCCGCCAGACAATTGACGAGGTTTACGGGCGGCAAATTCGCGCGGCAATTTAACTAGGTCAAGCAGCTCTAACATTCTGTTATTACGTTCGTTTTCACTGGCACAAATGCCAAATACTTCTAACGCCCGTACAATTTGGCGGCCTACGGTCATCGATGGGTTGAGGGTATCAAACGGATTCTGGAATACCATTTGAATCGACGATACAGTATCCACATCGCGATCATGAATGAGGGTTTTTTGAATATCTTTGCCTAACAAATTAACACTGCCGTCGGAGGCCGCTTCTAGGCCTAGTAGTACTTTGGCGAGGGTGGATTTACCACAACCAGACTCACCCACAATGGCTAAAGTTTCAGACTCGTGGGCGGTAAAGCTAACATTTTCATTGGCTTTGACCACACGGGTATCTCGGCCACCAAACAGCGCGCTTGCTGCGACTTCGTAATACTTGCGTAGGTTGTCTACCTTAAGCACCAGTTTGCCAATGCTATTAGACTGGGTTTGTGCCGCTGCAGCTGGGGGATGGTCCCAATCGATTTCGCTTACTTTTAAGCAACGTGAGGCATGGCTTGGATCATCTGCCAAAGCCGGCATTGCAATGTCGCCATTGTTGCAGCGACCCTGTTCATAATAATTACAGCGAGGGCCAAAGTTACAGCCGCTAGGCCGTTCATGGGGTAAAGGAAAATTGCCAGGGATGGAAACTAAGGGACGGCTTTGTTTGTCGGCACCGGGTAATGGAATGGAGCGGAACAAAGCTTGAGTATAGGGGTGGCGCATGCGGTCAAACACGTTTTCAATGGGTCCAACCTCTACCGCCTCGCCTGAGTACATGACACAAATATCGTTGCAAGTTTCTAATATCAAACCCAAATTATGGGAAATAAACAGCATAGAGGTGCCGTATTTTTCACCTAAACCTTTGACTAGATCAACGATGCCCGCTTCAACGGTGACGTCTAATGCAGTGGTGGGTTCGTCAAGAATTAGTAATGCTGGTTTAGACATCAGCGCCATGGCAATAACAATACGCTGCTGCTGGCCGCCGGATAGCTGATGTGGGTAGCTGTCTAAGATACGCTCGGCATCGGGCAAACGCACATCCTCAACCACTTGTTTAGCTAGAACAAAGGCTTGTTCTGCAGAGCTTTGTTGATGGATTATGGGCACTTCCATCAGCTGCTTGCCAATTTTCATCGCCGGATTAAGAGACGCCATGGGTTCTTGGTAAATCATGGCGATTTCAGAGCCGCGCAAATGCCGCAGTTCTTCATCACTCATGGTGTTCAACTCTCGGCCTTTAAACTTAATACTGCCACCCACAATCTTACCGTTGACCCCAAGGTCTTGCATGACTCCAAGGGCTACGGTGGACTTACCACACCCAGACTCGCCCACTAAACCTACGGCTTTGCCTTGTTCCACCACGCACGAAAAGTCCATCACTGCGGGTATCTCGCCGAGGCGGGTAAAAAAGCTAATGGACAGGTTGTCTATTTCTAAAATCGGGCCATCGTAATCCCACTGTTGCATAATCCTGCTCCCTTAGTCTTTAAGTGACTGTTCACGCAGGCCGTCGGCCAGCAGGTTGAGGCCCAGCACTAGCGACATTAACGCAAGAGCAGGAGGAATGGCGAGATGGGGGTAGATCGACAAGAGCTTGCGGCCCTCGTTTATAGTCATGCCCCAATCCGGGCTTTCTGGGCTCACGCCTAGGCCAAAGAAGCCTAAGGTGCCTAGTAATATCGTGATGTAACCAATACGCAAACAAAAATCAACAATCAAAGGCCCCCGTGCGTTGGGTAGAATTTCCCATAACATAATGTACCAAGGACCTTCGCCTCGGGTTTCGGCAGCGGCCACATAATCACGGGTTTTAATGTCTAACGTCAGGCCCCTAACAATACGGAATACGGTAGGGGCATTGACAAACACCACCGACACAAAGATGTTTAGCAAGTTCGGTTCCATATAAAACACGCCCAACGGGTCCATGTTAAACGCCAGTCCAGAATATGCCCAAAAACCAATAACTAATACCAAGGATACATAAATGTTGCGCTTTGTGGGCTGGGTGTAAAAGCGCGATTGAAACAACACCACAAACAAAATAATGGGGAATAAAAACAACACCGCAGCCAAGTAAATCGGTACACCCGTAGAACGAATCTCTGGCGTCACCAATAAGAAAAACAACAAAATGACCGGGAAGGCCAGCACTAAATTAGACAAGAAAGACAAGGTGGTATCGAGCCTTCCAGAGCGGTAACCGGCGGGTAAACCCAAGGTGATACCTACCATAAAGGCAAATACGGTGGCTGCAGGAGCAATGGACAATACGGTACGGCTGCCCATAATCACCCGTGAAAATATGTCGCGGGCTAGGTTGTCGCCGCCTAATAGGTAAAAGGTGCCTTCCATCCCGCGCACCGGAAAACCTGGACGTTTGTTTTTCATGCCCGAAATTTGGGCCAATGGGTCGTGGGTGATAATAAGGTCGGCAAACAGGGCGGTTAACACCCAAAAAAGCACCAGTATCAAGCCTATAGTGCCCACCCGGCTATCAAACAGGTGGCCATATAAGCCAAGGTGAGGGCGGTAATACATAGACAGACTTATGATAATGCCTAAGCCTACCCATACCGGTAGGAATTGAGTCAGGAGGCTGATGGCTATTTGAAGTGAAGATAACGATTCCATGGTTGGCCCCTTAACTAATGCGAATACGTGGGTTAAGGAAAACATAACCGATATCAGATATCAGCTGTGTCACTAGCACTACGAATACAGCAACCATAGAGCATGCTAAGAGCAGGTCGATGTCGTTGTTGGACGCGGCTTGCACCAGTAACCAACCAAAACCCTTATAGTTAAATAAGGTTTCTACAATCACTACACCCGTAAGCAGCCACGGAATTTGCAACATAATCACCGTAAACGGCGCGATGAGGGCATTACGCAATGCGTGCTTTAGCACGATGTTGGTAAAGCTGACTCCTTTCAAACGGGCAGTTCGAATGTATTGTGCGGTCATTACCTCGGCCATTGAGGCCCGAGTCATACGGGCAATGTAGCCCATGCCATAGAAGGCCATCGTGATCACCGGCAGGGTAAAATTGGCAATGGTGATGTCATCCATAGCCGAAGCCGAAGAGCCTTTAAACCAGCGTAGCCCCACTGCGGAGCTAGCGAACACCACCACAAACACCACGCCCGAAACGTACTCAGGTGTGGCGGTAGTGATAATGGCAAAGGTGGATAAGCTGCGGTCGGTGCGGGAGCCTTCGCGCATACCCGCCAATACACCAATGATTAGCGCCATGGGCACCATCACTAGCATTACAAATAACATGAGCCAGCCGGTTAACCCCAGCCGCTTACTAACAATGCTAGAGACATGGTCTTTAAATACCGTCGACCAACCCATATCGCCTTGTAATACGCCACAATAATTTGGGATATGGTCGGCGCCTGGCTTAACACATCGGCCTAAGGTTTTACCGTTGTCTTTGACTAATAAGAAGCCAGGGCTCACCCCCAGCCATTCACCATAACGTACTAACAGTGGCTGTTTGTAACCCCGCTGTTCCAGCCAACGATCAACCGCTTCGTCGGACATGCGCATGGTGCCCTGAGTCTTGGCTAGCTTTTCTAAATTGGGCTGCAAGTTGGTTAAGAAAAATACCAAAAAGGTGAGGCATAACGCGGTTAACGCCATTACGCCGGTTCGCTTAACAATAAATATCCACATGTGCAGTCCTGCCATGACTAAGGATGAGAAGTATAAACACAGAGCAGGTTACACCTACTCTGTAGAGAATATAGAGGGCCACAGTGTGGCCCTTATAAAGGTTAAGACCAGCCTATTTGATCCACATGGATTTCAAAACCAGGATGCATTTCGGCATTCACTAAACCAGGCTTGTTGTGGCGATACAAAGAGCGCCAATAAGGCTGAATAATAACGCCTTCGTCCTGCATGATGGCCTCTAGTTTGGCCATAATTTTACGACGTTTATCGGCATCAGGAATAGCCATGGCTTGGGATAACAAGCGATCAAACTCTTCGTTAGAGAAACCTGCTTCGTTCCACGCCTCGCCACTGCGGTAGGCTAATGCTAGCACCTGCACTCCCAAAGGACGTTGATTCCAGTTAGTGGAAGAGAATGGGTATTTAGCCCAGTCATTCCAAAAAGTAGAACCCGGTAAGATGGTGCGTTTAACCTTAATGCCTGCTTCACGCAATTGCGCGGCAACGGCATCGGTGGTGTTACGGCGCCAATCATCGTCAATAGAAATTAGCTCATGTTCATAGTCACCCATGCCGGCTTCTTCCATTAAGGCCTTAGCGGCAGCACCGTCCACTTTCTGGGCCGGTAAAGCGGCATATTCAGGGTGAATAGGGCAAACATGGTGGTTTTCTGCAGTTGTACCACGGCTTGAGTAACCCAACTCTAGACATATGCTGTTGTCTACAGCCATCGCCAAGGCCTGACGCACTCGTTTGTCAGCATAAGGTTTGATGCCATCTACTTCGGCTTCTTGGTTAGGGCGAATAACGATGGTCGCCGCCGTCACTGCTGCTGATTGAGTCCAATCTAAACTGTCAAAAATTTCGATAAACTCACCAGACACATCATAGGTCATATCAAATTCGTCGGCTTCTGCACCCGCCACAATAGAGCCATAGTCAGTGCCATAGTCTAGGTATTCAATACGATCAACGTACGCGCCTTGGCCCCACCAAGCGTGAGCTTCGTTACGTACGAGTACGGCTTTAACACCGACTTCTAAGCTTTCTGGTAAATAGGGTCCAGTGCCAACAGGATTGCTAATCATCTTGTCGCTGTCATGGCTTGCATGCACAATGGCTGCGGGGTAATCCGTCATACCTGGGATGATTGAAATGTCGGGTGTAAGCAGGTTTAAATTAACCGTATGGCTATCTACGACTTCAATAGCGCCGGCACGAGCTTGGCCGGTATCGGCATCGATTAATGAGTTCATACGACCGGCCATGGAATTACCTTCCATACTCTTGTCACACCAACCAGTAATGTTACGTGCTACGTCCTCGGCAGTGAACGCATCACCGTTGTTCCAAGTCACGCCTTGGCGCACTTTTAGTGTGTAGACTGTGGCATCATCATTGGCGGCCCAGCTTTCAAGTAACTGGCCTTCAAATGTACCGTCACGGTTTATCCGCACTAGGTATTCTAGCCAGCCACGGCTAAAGTTAGCAATTTGGCTCCAGTCATAGGTGCGCGGGTCTTTCATGGCCCGTACTTCCTGTTGAATACGCAAGGTGCCACCCATAGATGGGGTGGCAGCCATGGCCATGGGCGCAACTAAACCAATCATGCCGTAGGCCGCAGCGGTGCTGGCACCTAAAGCAGAGGCACGCACTAAAAATTCACGACGTGAAAGTTGGCCCTGCAAAAACTCATTTTTATACATGTCAACGACGGGATGAGTCGTTTTACCTGCAATAGTGGACTTAATCATTATTATTCTCCGGTGATGATTTTTCTGAACGGCAAGGTACAATAGCAGGCCTAACACTAGGTCTCTTTTCACACCGAAATACAACGGCTTAGCCTATATTTAGATAGGCAAAAGCGGGCCGTTGCGGACCGATCAACACACGCTAAAAACTGCTCAGAGTTAATTGCTTACTCCAAGTCCTTTTAAGTTGTAACAGATCGTTTGGAAGACTGTCAATGATTATTGAAATCAGGCTAGGCGTTCTTGACGGGGCGTAATGGCAAACTTTAAACGGTACCGTTTAGCCAAATATGAGGTGGAGTTGAAGCCACAGGCGGTGGCAATTTCAAACGTGGAAAGGCTAGTTTGCCGCAGCAGGCTTTGGGCTTTGTTAAGCCGTATATCGAGGTAATATAGCGCTGGTCTTTGGCCAAAGTGGTGTTTAAATAAGCGCTCCATTTGACGCAATGACAGCCCAGCCTGTGTGGCTAATTGAGCTAATGGCAGTGGTTCTTCCGTGTGGCTTTGCATCAACTCAACAGCGCTAATTAAGCTTGGGTGATGAATACTAAGCCGACTTTGAGTGGCCATGCGCTGGTGCGCATGAGCGTCTCTAATACTCGGGTGGATACATTGTTCGGCCACGTCCTTGGCTAATTGTAGGCCGTGTTGTTGCGTGATGAGTTGGAGCATCATGTCCAGACCCGACAAACCCCCAGAACAGGTCATAAACCGGTCATCCATTTCAAACAACTCACCGCTAACATCCAGTAGGGGAAATTCTTCCCGAAAACTATCGATGTTTTCCCAGTGAATGGTGCAGGGGCTGTGTTGCAGTAATTTAGCCCGAGCCAACAACAAGCTGCCTGTAGAGGTAGACCCAAGGGTGATGGATTTGCGTGACAACTGCCTAAGCCATTGGTTGAGGCCTGGGTCGTCGTGATTTTGTACGTCGATGCCGGCCACCACGATGAGGGCATCTAGATCGGCGGTATTCGTCATGTCGCGGGTAGTAGCAACTTCTACCCCGTTGCTGGCAGGCACAGGCTGTGACTCTTTGCTGTAAAAAAACCACTCGTACAGGGGTTGTTTACTTAAGCGGTTTGCAATTCTTAACGGTTCAACGGCTGCCGACATGGACAGCATAGAAAACTGAGCGATTAAGAAAAAACCAATTCGTGTTGGCTGGTTTGGGTGTTTTGGCGGCATAGTTAATCCTTTGTCTTGGTTAGTATAGTCCGCTTTTTGTCGAGTTAGTATCCTTGTTGGTCTGCGTGTGATGCTAACCTGCCGTTCACCAACCCTAAAATCACGGTCTAAGTGCGAGGCCACAGGTAAAATTAATGAGTCGTTCCGCTGGCCGCCGTCGTAGAGTTACACCGCAAACACTCGCCCCTTGCGCTATACCCCAGCTTGAAAGGCAGGTCAAAACTAATCGGTTTGCACCCATTGCTGCTTTGGAGCCAGAGCAGGTTGAATTGATTCATAATGCCTCTATGGACATCCTTGAGCAACTGGGTGTTGAGGTGATGGGCCAACAAGCATTAGACCTATTTAAGCAGGCTGGCGCGGAGGTTGATGAAGGTGGCATTGTACGTATGGATCGCGCTTTGGTGCTGGAGATTATTAGCACAGCGCCTGCGCAATTTACCTTAACACCACGCAACTCAGCCAATGCGTTGCAAGTGGGGTCCAATATTATTCAGTTTGGTTTAACCTCGGGCCCACCCAACGTGCACGACTGCGTTAACGGTCGCCGCATTGGTAACTTTGCTGACTATAAGCACATGATCCGTTTTGGTCAGTATTTCAACGTCATTGATTTTTTTGGCAATCAGGCGGTTGCCCCCACAGACCTACCACCCAATTCACGACACTTAGACACCACCTTCGTCAACCTAACCTTAGCCGATAAGGTATTTTTTGCCCAAGGCATCGGTGCAGGTCGAGTTAAAGATGCGGTAGAAATGAACGCCATTGCCAACGGCATGAGCTTGCATCAGTTGGCGCAACAGCCTGCAACCATGACCAACATCAACATTAATTCACCCCGTAAACTAGACGACAGTATGGCTTATGGGGCCATGCAAATGGCCAAGATGGGTCAGGCCGTTACCGTGACTCCGTTTACCTTAATGGGAGCTATGACGCCGACCACCATGGCTGCAGCCTTAGCCCAACAAAATGCTGAAGCTTTATTAGGTATAGCATTAGTGCAGTTAACCAAAGCCGGCGCGCCGGTGGTTTACGGCGGGTTTACCTCCAACGTTGACATGCGCTCTGGGGCCCCAGCCTTTGGCACCCCAGAAAATTGTTTGGCCAACATGGCCAGTGGACAAATGGCGCGGCGCTATAATTTGCCATATCGCACTAGTGCGTGTAACGCCTCCAATGCCGTGGATGGCCAGGCAGTGTACGAAACCCAAATGGCTCTGTGGGGCTCCGTTATGGGCCATGGCAACTTAATTTATCATGCCGCCGGTTGGTTAGAAGGGGGCTTGGTGGCTTCATTCGAAAAAATCATTATGGATTGTGAAATGCTGCAACACATGACGGCCATGCTACAGCCGCTTAAAATTGACCGAATTGAAATTGGCCTTGAAGCCATGGAAGAAGTGGGCCCAGGGGGGCACTTTTTTGGTTGTAGCCATACCATGGAGCGATACCAAAGCGCCTTTTACCAACCCTTTTTAAGCGACTGGAAAAACCATGAAAGCTGGGTTGAGGCCGGATCCAAAGACGCCACTATGCGAGCCACGGAAATTTGGCAGAAAATTTTGGCAGAGTTCGAACCGCCTCCGATCGCGCCAGAACGACAAGAAGAACTCGAGGCCTATGTGGCTAATCGTAAACAAAGTTTGGGTCGTTCAGAGCCACAGTTGGAACCCATTGAGGGCGATTACTAACACACCTCAGAGCCTCAAAATTTGCCTATTATCTTGCTTCCGTGATATTAATGTGGCTACTTTTATTAAACCAAGGTCTTAGTTAGATTATATCTCATTATGCAAACCCTAGCCCTCATTGACGACGATGTTGAAATACGCCAATTGCTCAGCCAATACCTAAACCAGCAAGGTTTTGAGGTGCAAACCTTTGCCGACGGTGAGAGTTTCTTACAGGCCGATATGAGCAGCTTTGAGCTTGCGGTGCTCGACCTTGGTTTACCCGGCATGGACGGTTTAGACGTGTGCCGGAATTTGCGCCAAACATCCAGTTTGCCGGTTATTATGCTTACCGCCGCCAGTGACGATTTGGACCGTATTTTGGGTTTGGAACTCGGAGCCGATGACTATGTGGGCAAACCTTTTAATCCCCGTGAGCTTTTAGCCCGCATTAAAGCGCTGTTGCGGAGGGTGCAGGTCATGGTGGCTCCAGCTAGCGAGGATACCCCAAAACTACAGATTGATACCCTTACCCGTAGCGTGAGTTTTGCGGGCACGCCCTTAGCGTTGACGGGAGCAGAGTTCGATTTACTAAATTTGCTGTATCAACACCATGGCGAGGTGCTCAGCCGAGATGCCATTTGTCAGGTGCTTCACGGGCGTAATGCACAACCGTTTGACCGTTCAATCGATACCAGCATTAGTCGTTTGCGTAATAAGCTTAATATAGTGGCGCAAGACAGCATTCAAAGTGTGCGTGGCAAAGGTTATGTGCTGGTGCTGGCGTGAGCTTAACCAAGCGCCTTATATATAAGCTGATCCCCCATTCCATTATGGCACGAGTCACTCTCGTGCTATTTGTAGGCATTCTTATCGCTCAGGTGTTTGGAACTTGGTTGTGGATTTCGCAACTTAAAGCCAGCGAACATAACCGTTTAATTGAAGTGTCGCAAACCATGGGTTCGCGCATTGGGCAAACCGTCCAGTTTTTTAAAAAACTACCCGACCAATACCGCCACATCGTACTGGATCAATTACGCGACATGGGTGGCACGCGGTTTTTTGTTTCGGTTAACGAGCAACACATTGCCCTGCAGACGATCCCTCAAACAGAATTTTCTCAACTGGTCCGTGAGCAAATGAGTAGCAGCATTGTGGCTCAAATGGGCCAAGCCCGCGGCTTAGATATTCAATTTGTAGACTTTGATGATTTAAAGATTTTGTCTGGGTCTAACTTAATGGTGGACTTGCCACCTAAATGGAAACGTTTTGCCTTAATGGAACCGAGTGACTCCAGCCCGGTTGCGGTGGTGCAATTGCCGGTGGCGAATGAGTGGATCTATTTGGCGGCAGTGATTCCAGAAGGCCATATGCTCAACGGAGTCACTTGGCTCAATACTGAACGTTTGTTGAGTATTGGTTTGGTGTCTTTAACGGTGTTGTTGTTAACCTTGCTGCTGGTGCGTTGGGTGGTGCGGCCGTTACGCTTGCTGGCTAGACAAGCTGAAGCCATTGGCAAAGGCCGTAATCCACGCCATATGCGTGAGCAAGGCTCTAGCGAAATGATCGCCACCATACGCGCATTCAATGCCATGGTAGGGCGTATTCAAAAATTTATGGGTGATCGAGAACGCCTGTTTGCGGCTATTTCCCATGACTTAAAAACACCCCTCACTCGGGCGCGTTTACGTGCAGAAATGATCTCCGATACCGATCAAAAAGAGGCCCTAATTGGTGATTTAGAAAACCTAGAAACCATGGTCAAGGGCAGCTTGCAGATGATGAAGGACGATGCCATTCATGAAAATACTCAGCGTATTGATTTGAGCCAGCTATTGTTGGATTTAGCGTCTAAAAACCAAATTTATGGTTTACCGATTGAATTGGATATCCAACCCGGTTTGGCCGTTGATGGCCGCAACATGGCTTTACAGCGGATGTTTAGTAACCTCATGGATAATGCACTTACCTATGGTCGTGCAGTAACCGTGGTTGCCAAAGGCAACCCTCAGGGCATGGTGATTCGTATTATGGATCCAGGTCCGGGGTTAAACGACGCCGATAAAGCCCGCGTGTTTGAACCTTACTATCGCCTTACTCAAAAACCCAGTGGTGACCACGTGGGCTTGGGGTTGGGTATTGCGCGTAGTATTGCTAACCTACATGGTGGCGAGCTAGAGCTGAAAGATCGAGCCGGTGGAGGCCTCATGGTTGAAGTTTATTTCCCTTCGTAACATTTCGTCACACTTCTCCACGTTATGACACTTTATCGCGCTTACACTTCCATACACCGGAGTGTGACTGCCGGATAATAAAACTAACGAGGAACTCACATGAAAACTAAATTAACAGGCTTAGCTCTAGCCACGATGATGGCTATGGCGCCAAGTGCGCAGGCAGGCGAAGTAGAAGTCTTACATTGGTGGACCAGTGGTGGTGAAGCCACTAGTGTAGCCTTTTTAAAGAAGCAATTGGCTGAATCTGGTGTTGATTGGGTTGATTTTGCCGTTGCTGGTGGTGGTGGTGAAAGTGCCATGACGGTATTAAAATCTCGTGCTATTTCTGGTAATTCACCTACAGCAGCCCAAATCAAAGGCCCATCCATTCAAGAATGGGGTGAGCTAGGTTTCTTGTCTAGCATCGATGACGTTGCACAAGCTAATAACTGGGATGAGATTTTACCAGGCGTTGTTTCCGACGTAATGAAGTACCAAGGTGAATACGTAGCTGCACCAGTAAACGTGCATCGTGTTAACTGGTTGTGGGCCAACCCAGAAGTATTCCGCAAAGCTGGAGCCACTATCCCGACTACATGGGATGACTTTATGGTGCAAGCTCAGAAGGTAAAGGACGCGGGTTATATTGCGTTAGCCCATGGTGGTCAAGCATGGCAGGATGCCACTGTATTTGAAGCTGTCGTTCTAGGTGTTGGCGGGGCTGACTACTACAATAAGGCTTTTGTGCAAGCAGATATGGATGCCCTTAACAGCGCAACCACCAAAAAAGTATTTGAAACCTTTGGTCAATTACGCCAATTTGTTGACATCAACTCTCCAGGCCGTGACTGGAACTTAGCGACCTCTATGGTCATTAAGGGTGAAGCCGGTATGCAGATTATGGGCGACTGGGCTAAAGGCGAATTCAAGGTTGCTGGTATGAACCCAGGAACAGACTATGTTTGTGTAGCAGCACCAGGCACTTCTGGCGCGTATACCTTTAACGTAGACTCATTTGCTTTCTTTAATCAAAGCGATGCTGAAAGTACTAAAGCTCAAAAAGTGATGGCGAAAGAAATCTTAAGTACTGATTTCCAACGTGTATTTAACCTTAACAAAGGTTCAATACCAGCACGTTTAGGCATGGCGCGTACAGAGTTTGACACTTGTGCTCATGACTCTATGGACGCCTTTGTTTCTAGCTCTGCTTCTGGCAGCCTAGTACCTAGTTTCGCCCATGGTATGGCCGTTTCAGAAGCCATTTCTGGTGCCATTTATGACTCTGCAACGCAGTTCTTTAACTCCGATGACAGTGCCGAACAAGGTGTAGCTCAGCTTGTAGCCGCGGTTGCTGCTGCTAAGTAAAAACAACTTTCGTTGTCATTGCCAACGGCCTGCAGTCATCCTACACCACGGGTTATGGATTACTGCAGGCTGTTAACATTTGTGATGACTTATTTCTAAATTTTTATTGAGTTAACTCATGTTCGATTATCTCGAAAAACAATTACCCAAACTGATCATGGCTCCCACCGCCATTGCTATGTTGGTGTGTATGTATGGGTTTATCGGCTGGACTGCGGTCTTGTCCTTTACCAAAAGCCGCATGTTACCCCAGTGGGACTTTGTTGGTTGGCAACAGTACGAGCGGTTATTTGCTAACCCACGCTGGCACGTTGCATTAGATAACCTACTTGTATTTACCCTGTTGTTTATTATTATTGCCTTGTTATTGGGCCTCATGTTAGCGATTTTATTAGATCGCAATATTCGTAATGATGGTGCCTTACGCACGATCTATCTTTATCCTATGGCGGTGTCTTTTATCGTTACAGGCACAGCATGGAAATGGATTTTAAACCCTGGCTTAGGCATCGAAAAAATGGTGCGAGACCTAGGCTTTACTGATTTTGAATTTCGTTGGTTAGTAGATCCCGATATGGCTATCTACACTATTGTTATTGCTGCAGTCTGGCAGTCCAGTGGTTTTGTTATGGCCATGTTCTTGGCCGGTTTGCGCGGTGTTGACGATAGTTTGATCAAAGCTGCGCAAATAGATGGTGCCTCAACCTTCCGTACCTATTGGCATGTTATTTTACCGGTTATGCGACCTGTGTTCTTTGGTGCGGTCGTGATCCTTAGCCATATTGCCATTAAGAGCTTTGACCTAGTGCAGTCGCTCACAGGTGGAGGCCCTGGTTATTCTTCCGATCTCCCTGCCACCTTTATGTATACCCATGCCTTTAGCCGCGCGCAAATGGGCCTAGGTGCCGCCAGTGCGATGGTGATGCTGGCGGGTGTGATGGCTATTATTGTGCCTTATCTCTACTCTGAATTGCGAGGTAAAAAATCATGAAATCGTTATCCACTTCACAACGGCACTACAAAGTCCTATTTATTACTATTTTAGTGCTGTTTGCACTGGTCTACTTAGCTCCCTTGTATGTCATGCTCACTACGTCGTTTAAAGGCATTGAAGAAATTCGCAGTGGCAACATCTTGGCCTTACCCGAAACGCTGAATGTCAGTGCATGGACTAAAGCCTGGAGCAGTGCCTGCACCGGTGGTGACTGCTATGGCCTCGCACCGTATTTTTGGAATAGCATACGCATTGTCTTACCTGCGGTGTTTATCTCTACGGTGATTGGAGCACTTAATGGTTATGTGTTATCTCAATGGCGCTTTAAGGGCAGCAACTTCCTGTTTGGGGCGTTACTGTTTGGCTGTTTCATTCCCTTTCAGGTGATTTTATTACCCATGGCTATGTTATTGGCCTGGTTGGGTTTGGCGAATACCGTGCCTGGTTTGGTACTAGTGCATGTGATTTACGGTGTGGCATTCACCACCTTGTTCTTCCGTAACTACTATGTGGGCATACCTACCGAGTTAGTGCGCGCAGCTCGATTAGATGGCGCTGGTTTTTTTGCAATTTTCAGGCACGTTTTTTTGCCTCTTTCCACCCCCATCATTGTGGTGAGTGTGATTTGGCAATTCACTCAAATTTGGAACGACTTTTTGTTTGGGGTGGTTTATTCGGGGCCGGGCACGCAGCCCATTACTGTGGCACTTAATAACCTAGTCAATACCACCATGGGTGGCAAAGAATATAACGTTGACATGGCTGCTGCTGTGATCGCCGCCTTGCCCACCCTAGTGGTGTATCTAGTTGCCGGTAAATATTTTGTACGCGGCTTAACCGCGGGTGCCGTAAAAGGCTAATAAAAAGATTAAGACAAAGGAAAAGAAACCGCTATGGGTTCTATACAAATACAACAACTCACTAAATTTTTTGGTGATACTCAAGTACTAAAAGGCATTGATCTAGACATAAAAGATGGTGAGTTTCTCATCTTAGTGGGGCCCTCTGGTTGTGGTAAATCTACCCTCATGAACAGCATTGCTGGGTTAGAGGATGTGAGCAGTGGTGACATTCTTATTGATGGTGTCAATGTCACAGACTTAAGCCCCAAGGAACGTGACATCGCGATGGTGTTCCAGTCCTATGCGCTCTATCCCACCATGAGCGTGTCGCGCAACATCAGCTTTGGCCTCGAAATGCGCAAGGTTCCCAAAGCTGAAATAGAGAAAACCGTAGCCGATGTGTCACAGCTATTACAAATTGAACATTTGTTAGACCGCAAACCGAGTGCGCTTTCAGGCGGGCAGCGCCAACGTGTTGCTATGGGCAGGGCTTTAGCGCGCAACCCAAGGGTGTTTTTGTTTGACGAACCCCTGTCTAACTTAGATGCTAAGTTACGGGTGGAAATGCGTACAGAAATTAAGAAGCTGCATAAACGCTTGGGTACCACTATTGTTTATGTGACCCACGATCAAGTAGAGGCTATGACCTTGGCAGACCGTATTGCCGTGATGAAGGACGGGCAAGTGCAACAATTTGGTACTCCTTATGAAATTTACAATAATCCAGCCAATCGTTTTGTGGCTGATTTTATGGGATCGCCACCGATGAATTTCATTGAGTGTGTCGTGCTGGATGACAAACTCGTGATTGAAAGTCAAGGTGAGAAATTTGAACTTCAGGTTGCCCATGGCGAGATCGTCAGGCAAGCCGGTTTAGAGACGGTTATTCTTGGTATTCGACCCGAGATGATGACCGAGCCTAAACCTCACGTAATGGGGGCCTTGGTGCATAGCATACCTATGCAGATTGATGTGATTGAGCCTATGGGGCCAGACACCATTGCTTTTGGCCAGTGGAATGGCGTGGAAGTACAAGCCCGGCTCAGCCCGGAAGCAGGTGTAGAGGCACAAACAAAGGGCAGTATCTGCCTGCAAGTAGACACCAGCAAAGCCGTGTTGTTTGATACCTTTAGTGGGGTACGCTTGGACGCTTAAGCATCCATAGAATAGTTGTCAAAACTCAAATCGCCACGCCAAGCCCACAGCGCTAATAGGCCTTCGTCTTTGGTTTGAGTGGCGTGGTCGATGCGGTCTAAGTGTTCAAAACTCGCCCCCGGTGGTCGCGCTTCAAAGGGCTGGTTGCCAGCTTGCCAAAGTGCCGTACCACTCACAATATGGTAAAGCTCAAGGGCGTTGTGGCGGTGTTTTGGGTAAAATGTGTGGGCTTGCTGCCAATAAATACCAAAGCGAAATCGGTCATGTGTCAATACACCTTGCGGTCCCACCAACTCTATATACGCACGGTTAATGTCTTGACTGTTGTTGAACACCCCACGTTCCACCCACGTTAACCATGGCACAATAGCTGCCATCGACCTACTTAGGTTCGCGTCGGTCATGGTATTAAGGCTGTTGCTCAATGGCAGTGTATTGGGTGTTTGATTCCAGCTAACTTTACTGTGGGCAAGGGGACGTAACAGCGGAGCAACGTCCATACCAATGTTAGTGCCGCTGGCAGAGAATCGAGTGCAGGCCAATTCAATAAACTGCTGCCAGTGACGGTTGATTTTAAAACTGTGTGGCATAGTCAAAACCCCTATCGAACTGAGTAACCTAGGTAGTCATCGAGACTACCTTATTTTCAGTTTGAGAGAAATAGTGACCGCCCCTTTTTGGTAGCGCCCTGCGCTGCCGAGGCTTTCACGGGGCCGTAGCCTCGGATTTGATCTGGCGCTTTGGCCCATTTGATAGCAGCAGGGTAATTTGCGCTGGTTAACTCGGCTGCGATGGCTGGCAACGTTTGTTGATAACCCTGCAGCAAACGTCGTTCTAGCTTGCGATCTGGATGATATCCAAATAGGTCCCATGGTGAGGCACGCAAAAACTTGAACTTGGCTAATTGCTTAAATACGGGCAGCATCCAGGAGCCAAAGGTGATTTTTTTGGGTCGGCCTTGGATGTCTTTTCTGAACGCCAACACGGGCGGTGCTAAGTGGAATTGAAGCTTATAGTCACCGGTAAAGGTATCGTTCACTTGTTGTGCAAAGTCACCGTTAGAATATAACCGCGCAACTTCGTATTCGTCTTTATAGGCCATGAGGCGGAACAGCTGAGTGGCCACGGCTTGGGTGAGAGGTAGTTGGGCCACGGACACGTTGAGTTCGGCTTGTTGAATGCGTTTGACTTGCTCTAAGTAGGCGTCGGCATAGGCTTGGTTTTGATAGTCTGTAAGCTGTTTTGAGTAGTCTTCTATGCAATCTTCTAAGCTGATTTTGGGGCTGGTTTTGGGTTCAAAGTAGGCAGTCACCTGTGCCATATCGTGGCCCGCCAACCGGCCCCAATTAAACGCTTCGAGGTTTTTCTCTATGGCCACACCATTAAGATTGATCGCCTGTAATAAAGCCTCTAGCGAGACTGGCACTAAACCTTTTTGCCACGCCATACCTAACATGAGCATGTTGGAAAATACAGTATCACCTAATAGGTTAAGGGCCAATTGGTTGGCGTCTAAGCTATCGAGGTTGCCGGCTCCTAGCGTGTCGGCTAGTAGCTGTTGGCGTTGTTGGGATTTAGGGTCTGCGTCACGGTATAGCACTTCGTCGGCCGTTACCATGGGGGCTGTGTTCAGCACTGCACGGGTGTGATTAGGTCTCAGTGTGGTCAGTGTTTTTTCGGCACTAGCAACAATCAAATCACCGGCAATCAGGGCGTCGGTCTGGCCTGCGTCAATTCTAACTTGATGAATGTGACTGGGTTTTTTGGCTAAACGTAAGTAGCTCAATACACTGCCACCTTTTTGCGCAAAACCCATAAAGTCCAAAACGCTAGCGCCTTTGTTTTCGATGTGGGCCGCCATGGTGACAATGGCGCCAATAGTCACTACACCAGTACCCCCTACACCCACAATCAGCAGGTTATAGACTTGCTCCAAACTGGCTAATTTTGCAGTGGGTAAGGCCGCGACTTGCGCACGCCACTGGTCATTGGTAACCACCCCTTGGCCACGACGCAACTGGCCACCGACAACGCTGACGAAGCTGGGACAGAAGCCGCCCACACAGGAGTAATCTTTATTACAGCTAGATTGCTCTATTTGGCGTTTACTACCAAGGCTGGTTGCTTTAGGAGTGATCGATAAGCAGTTGGATTGTGTGGAACAGTCGCCACAGCCTTCGCACACCTGAGGGTTGATAATGACGCGCCGTGTTGGCTCGACCATGAGGCCACGCTTACGTCGGCGGCGTTTTTCGGCGGCACAGGTCTGTTCATAAATCAGCACGCTAACACCATCCACTTCACGCAATTCTCGTTGTAGCGGGTCCATTTCGTCGCGGTGGTGTAGGCTTATGCCTTTTGGAAAGGCCGAAAGGTCTTTGTAGGCGTCGGTGTTGTCGGTGACTAATGCAATGCGCTGCACACCTTCTGCACGCATCTGTTGGGCAATAGCACTGACACTTATTACGCCGTCTACGGGCTGCCCACCGGTCATGGCGACGGCATCGTTATAGAGAATTTTATAGGTGATGTTAGTGCCGGCAGAGATAGCTTGGCGTATCGCCAACGACCCAGAGTGAAAATAGGTGCCTTCGCCGAGGTTTTGAAATACGTGAGCACGGTCAACATAACGAGACTTAGCGATCCAGTTGACCCCTTCACCACCCATTTGCATTAGTGATTCGGTATTTCGACCCATCCAAGAGGCCATGAAATGACAGCCTATACCGGCTTGTGCGCGGCTGCCTTCGGGTACCTTGGTGGATGAGTTATGTGGGCAGCCAGAACAAAAGTAAGGCATACGGCGTACGCCACCTGGGTCTTTAGCAAAGCTGCATTGACCACTTAACTGCTGTAATAGAGGTGCAAAATCTAGGCCGTCAGCAGCCGAGTTGCCCCATAAACGGTTGAGTCGCTGGGCAATAAATTGTGCCAGCATTAAAGGTGTCAGTTCACCCACATAGGGGATGAGAGGGGCGCCACTTTCATCTTGCTTGCCGGTGATGAGCACTCGGCCAGGGTAGTCTGGCTCGGCCATGTGTTCTTTGATCTGGCTTTCAATAATGCCGCGTTTTTCTTCTACCACCAACACTTCTTGTTTGTTGTGCACAAAGGCCATGGTACCTTGGCGTTCTAATGGCCAGACCATACCCACCTTGTAGATATCAATGCCCAATTGTTTGGCTTTGGCTTCATTAATGTTGAGCAAACGCAGCGCCTCTAACAAATCTAAATAGGCTTTGCCGGTGGTGACAATACCAAAACGAGCGTCTTTGAGGTTATAAATACGTTTGTCGATGGGGTTGGCTCTAGCAAAAGCAGCCACTGCTGCTAACTTATGCTCAATGCGGGTTTCTAACTGTGGCCCCGGCAAGTCGGGCCAGCGGTAATGTAAGCCGCCGGCGGGCGGGGTGTAATCTGTGGGTTGGTTAAACACGGGTAGCTCAGGTAATTCCACTGAAGCTGCGCTTTCTACGGTTTCAGAAATGGCTTTGAAACCTGTCCATACACCGGCGTACCGAGACAAGGCAATGCCCCACAAACCAAACTCTAAATATTCCTGCAGAGTCGCTGGGTTGATGGTGGGCATGAACCATGCCATAAAGGTCACGTCCGATTGATGGGGCATGCTAGAAGACACACAGCCATGGTCGTCACCGGCAATAACTAATACACCGCCTTTGGGTGAACTGCCGTAGGTAGCGCCATGTTTAATGGCATCACCTGCGCGGTCTACGCCTGGGCCTTTGCCATACCAAAGGCCAAACACACCGTCGACGCTTTTGTCGTCATCCACTTCAACTTGTTGCGTGCCGAGGATCATGGTGGCGGCCAAATCCTCATTAATGGCGGCCTGAAAGTCGATCTGTGCAGATTGAAGCACGTCTTTAGCCTGCCAAAGGGCTTGGTCATAACCACCTAACGGCGAGCCGCGATAACCACTGATGAAACCGGCACTGTTAATACCATCTCGCTGGTCCATTTGGCGTTGCATCAACGGCAACTTAACCAGTGTTTGAGTGCCGGTCAAAAACACCCGCCCGGTTGGTTTTAGGTAGCGATCGGTGAGGCTGTAAGCAATGTTAGTCGGTGTCATAAGGTGGTCAATGATGATGTGTTAATAACTTTTATTGTAACCACTAAGTCGCGAAAGGTGCTTTCGTTAATGCCTTGAATATTAGATAATACGGAAGGTTGTTTCATTAAGTTGGTATATTATGAAAAAAAATATCGATATTTGGAGATTTTATGGAATTAGATAAGTTTGATCGGCAACTATTAGTGCTGCTCCAAAACGACGGGCGGATGGCCAATCAGGCGTTGGCCGAAGCGGTCGGTTTGTCGGCTGCGGCCTGTTGGCGGAGAGTTAAAGCGTTAACCGAAAACGGCGTATTGCAAGGCACCTACAGCCAAGTACAGCCGGAAGCGGTGGGTTACCAATTATGTGTATTTTTGATGGTGAGCTTAACTCGGCACAGTGGTCAGGCTACGCAGGCGTTTGAAGATGCTGTGGGTTCTTACCCACAAGTGTTGCAGTTTTATGCGGTCACTGGCGACGCCGACTATATGTTGCGTGTATTGATGCCCAATATGGCATCGTATGATCGATTTCTAACGGGAAAAATATTCACCCTGCCCAGTGTGTCACAGGTGAAGTCGAACTTTAGTTTAAGGGCCATAAAACAAACCACAGCGGTGCCTATAGATGGCTAATCGTGTGACTTAACGGATTTCGGTGCGGTAGCTAAAGCTATCGGCTCGGCCTCTGGTAATACGAAATTCAACCGGTTGGTTGTTTTTGCTGTAAGTGAGGCGGTGCAATACCACCAAAGGGTCACCGACCTTGATCCCTAGGCGAGACGCTGTGGCTTGGTCGGCTATTTCTGCCGTAAGAGACTCTTCGGAACGAATAATTGGCAAGTTGAATTGATCAACCACCACCGCATAAAGTAAGTCGGGAATGTGTACTTCTTCATGCTCTAGCCCGCGTACTAAATCGGCAACCCACCAACACTTTTCCACCAGCACAGCTTTGTCGTCACGATAACCCACGCGTTCGATATAGACCATATCGGTATTAGCGTCTACTTTCAGACGCTGGCAAATTTTGTCACTGCCTTTACGCAATTCCCGAACGGGAGTTTGTTTTTTAATACGTACCGGATTTCCCGAATGAGTACCGTATGAGAAAAAGCGAAATAAGCTGTTGTTAAAATCGATGCGCGACACATAAGTGCCTTTGCCTTGGTGGCGGTATAAAAGGTTTTGATGAACTAGGTTTTCAATGGCTTTTTTGACAGTCCCTGTGCTCACGGAAAGGCTTTCTGCGAGCTGAGGTTCGGATGGAATTAAATCACCAGGTGCCAATTGGCCAGCTGCAATTTGATCTTGCAAGAAATTTTCTACGGCCTTGTATAACGGCGTTCCGGGAGTGTTTTTTGTGGACCATTGAGTCATTAACTGTTTGAAAACCTATGTTTTATTTAAAAGTTAGTGTTTGCCTAAACAGGCTAAATAGTAACAGATTCTAGCCTTTTGATAAAAAAATAATAACATAAATGCTTGACTCATGTATATGAGTTATATTATCTATGTATCTGGGCGCTGACTTGTGGTTCGGTGTATTAATAAAAATTAGAACAATTTTAGGCGTGTGGTAAGCACGTTTTGGAGAGGCCAAAGTTCGTGGAAATATTAGATTACATGGGTGCCATTTTCAGCCTTAGCAACCTTACGGTGCTCTTTTTCGCTACGGCGGCAGGTCTGATTTTGGGTGCTTTACCTGGTTTGAGCCCCACCATGGCGGTGGCTTTGTTGATTCCGTTTACCTTTCAGATGGACGCCGCAACGGGCTTGGTGTTGCTGGGTGCAGTGTATACCGCCACCGTGGCTGGTGGCGCTATAAGTGGTATTTTAGTCAATATTCCAGGTGCGCCCGCTAACATTGCAACCGTATTGGATGGCCACCCCATGGCTAAACAAGGTAAGGCGACTCAAGCGCTTCACTTTTGTTTTATCAGTTCGTTTGTGGGCGGCATCATTGGGGTGCTGGTGTTGATCTTCTTTACCCCACCCTTGGCTCAATTAGCACTCAAATTTGGCCCGTCTGAAATGTTTTGGATGGCAATTGTCGGTGTCACAGTGATCGGCACCTTAGGTTCTAAATCGGTGATTAAAGGCTTGTTTTCTGGCGCTTTAGGGTTATGGATTTCCACTATTGGCATCAGCCCTATATTCGGCGAATCACGCTTTGTATTTAGTGACCATCTTACTGGGGGCGTGCACATTGTTGTGGCCTTGATTGGATTATTTGCCGTACCGCAAATATATCAATTGTTAGTGACCAGTCGACAAACTTCTAGTGGTGGCTTATTCGCCATGGAAAGCAGCCCTTTATGGACCTCCATTAAATATAACTTAAGTCGTGTGAAAGCCCTAGCTATAGGCACCATATCTGGTGTGGTGGTTGGTATTATTCCAGGCGCTGGTGGCCAAATTGCCGGTCTTGTGGCTTACGATCAAGTACGAAAATTTAGTCCCGATGCGAGTAAGTTTGGTAACGGTGAACCCGATGGAGTGATTGCCGCAGAGTCGGCTAATAATGCCATGGTCGGTCCCTCATTAGTGCCCCTGCTCACTTTAGGTATTCCCGGCAGCCCAACGGCAGCCGTATTGTTGGGTGGACTGTTAATCAATGGTTTATTCCCTGGACCAGATCTATTTACTGTGCACGCAGAGGTTACTTGGACCTTTATAGGATCCTTGTTGTTAGCTCAGGTATTTATGATCATTATTGGTTTAGCCCTCAGCCGCAGTAGTAGTTATTGGGTGATGCGAGTGCCATCGCAATACATGGCGGCGGCGGTAACTATATTGGCCGTGTTCGGCACTTACAGTATCCAAAATAGCTATTCTGATGTGGTACTTATGCTGGTATTAGGCAGCTTGATGTACCTGCTGAATAAATACGGCTTTAGTGCAGCGCCTATTGTACTAGGTATTATTTTAGGGCCCATTGCCGAAGACAACTTCTCCATGGGTAAGATGATTGCAGATGTTGGCGACGGTGCATTGCCTTACTTTATGACGGGCTCGATTAACCTTGTGTTGATCTTTGTGTGTGTGGTGTCTATCGGTTATAGCGTGTGGGTTGAGGTGAAGCAACGTCGACTAGTTGCTCACGATCAAAAACGTTCGGCTCCAGGTACTCGCGTGGCAGCGATCGGCGCTGTGGTCGCGGCTGCCGTAGTGATGACCATGGTCATGTCTGCCGACGGCAGTCAGGCTTACGACTTCCCATTCTTGCTTGCGGTACTGATGTTAGCGTTCGCGGTAATGTTATTGATTGATGTGTTGCGTATGTGGACACGTGAAAAATCGGGCCAGGGTCTAGTTGAATGGACTGACCTTGGAGCAGGTATTGCAGTGATTGTGGCGTATCTATTGTTGTTGCAAAGTGCAGGTTTTTACTTAGCCTCTTGGTTAGCATTTACCACCATTGTGGTGGTTTACAGCAGCACTAAAAATCGTCAGCAACTAACACGCATATTGTGGGTTTCCATAGGCTTTATGGTCGCCATCTACGCACTTTTCAACTTGTCTTTGAGGGTAGTGACACCGGGCTTGTTATAACAAATTGGCGCTATGTGGATGCTCCACTTAGCGCTCATAAATCGCCGCTCAGCTAAGCTGAGTTGGCCACTAATTAATGAAGGTAAGACCTATGATACTAAAAAAAATAAAATCGTCCTTAGTAACAGCCGCAGTGACCTCGCTGTTGTTAGTGCCCAGTGCCACCGTGTTGGCTGATGATTACCCCAGTGCACCTATCCAAGTGGCAGTAGCCTATGGTCCGGGTGGCGCAACGGACTTCCAAGCACGTATTGTGACCATGATGGCGGGTAAAGAAAAATACCTTAATATGCCGATGGTGATTTTTAACAAGCCCGGTGCAGGGGGTCAAAAAGGCTGGAACTGGTACGCCAGCGACGCCAGCAAAGACGGCCACCAATTGGCGGCCTACAACGTACCGCACTTTATTGCGCAATCGCTGAAGTTTGACACTTCATATAACACAGGAAACTTAGAACCTATTGCCAACTGGGGTGCTGATCCAGCGGTACTGATTGTACCTGCAGACAGCCCATTTAATTCGGCAACGGATCTTGTGGCTTGGTCAAAAGCTAACCCAGGTAAGTTGACCGTGAGTGGCGCTGGCTTATATGTGGGCCATCATATTGCTAGCTTGCAGCTGGATAAAGCTGCAGACATTAGCACTAAGTACATCCCAGCTGGTGGTGGTGTAGCCGCAATGAAAATGGTGTTGGGTAGCCAGGTAATGGCTGGCTTCAACAACTTAAGTGATGCTTTCCGTCAAGGTGATCGTATTAAGATTCTTGCCGTAGCAGACAACCAACGTGAAGAAGGCTTCTTGCCAGACGTGCCGACCTTTAAAGAGCAAGGTATTGAGATAGATGACTCCAGTGTTAACTTTCGCGGCATCATGGCCCGAAAAGGCACGCCACCTGAAGTCATCGAGTTCTTGGCAGAACGTGTACATTTAATGTTCCAAGACGCTAAAGTCGCCGGCAAAATGAAGGCCGGTGGTTCGCCAATGCGTATTATGACGCGGGCTGAAGTGAAGCAAATGTGGGTAGAGCGCCAAGCCTATCTTACTGAGCTCTTGTCGGACCTGTAATTTTTTTGCAGTAACCTAGTAGCACCCCTGTAAGACTTGGTGCCAACCGCTAGACACCGTCTAGCGGTTGGCCCTTTTTTTGCCCCAACTAGAAATCAAACTGCTTATGTGGTTTGATGCGGAGATTTAAATGGCCCCAATGGACCCTCATAGCCAAGTCGCCCAGCTCATTCAACGGGCGAGTGAAGCTCAAGCACAGCTGGAAACCTATGACCAAGCGGCAGTGGATGAATTGGTCATCGCCACAGCTTGGGCTTTAGTTAATCCAGACAATAATCAAAAATTGTCGGAGCTTGCCGTAGCAGAAACAGGCTTGGGTAAAGTGGCTGACAAAGTCATCAAAAACCACCGCAAAACACTCGGTTTATTGCGCGATCTACGCGATGCCAAGACTGTCGGTGTCATTAACCGAGACCCACAATTGGGTATTGTAGAAATTGCTCGCCCAGTTGGGATTGTAGGTGCCATTGTGCCCTCCACCAACCCTGTGGCGACCCCTATGAACATGATTTTGAATGCGCTCAAGTGTCGTAATGCAATTATCTTGTCGCCTTCACCAAAAGGTCAGCCCAGTTGTACGAGGCTGATTGAATTGATCTATTTAGAGTTGGATCGTATAGGCGCACCACGTGATTTAGTGCAAGCCTTACCCACCCCCGTCAGTAAAGACCTGAGTATGGAAATGCTCAAGCAAGTCGATCTTGTGGTTGTTACTGGCTCACAAAACAATGTTAGAGCCGCCTATACCTGTGGTACCCCGGCGTTTGGTGTAGGCGCAGGTAACGTTACTAGTTTGATCGATGAAACGGCAGACTTATCCGCGGCGGCCAGCAAAATAAAAGCCTCCAAAACCTTTGATAACGCTACCAGTTGCTCATCTGAAAACAGTTTGGTGATGGTAGAGGCTATCTACAACGACATGCTTGGAGCCTTAACCAACGTTAATGGGTGTCTATTAACGCCCCAAGAAACCGCCGTGTTGCAGACGGCCTTATGGCACAAGGGTCACCTTAATGCTGCCATGTTGGCGAAGCCCGTGGCAGTCATGTGTGAGGTGGCGGGCATTACCCGCAAAGCCGCCTGCGAGGCCGACTTTTTAATGGTCGAAGAAACCGGCGCCGGAGCTGAATTTCCTTTTTCTGGCGAAAAAATGGCCTTGGTACTAACGCTCTATCGAGCCGCAGATTTTGACCATGCCAAACAAGTGGCACGGACCATTTTGGACTACCAAGGTAAGGGTCACTCATTAAGCCTGCATAGTCAGTCGAGCGACCGTGCTGAGTTACTGGGCTTAGAAATGCCCGTATGCCGAGTGATTGTTAACCAAGCCCACTGTTTTGCCACAGGTGGCAGCTTTGATAATGGCTTGCCGTTTTCCTTATCCATGGGTTGTGGTACTTGGGGCGGCAATGTGACGGACCAAAATGTGCATTACCGACACTTTATGAATGTCACCAAGGTGGTGCAAACCATTGCTGCACGAGAAGTGACCGTAGACGACATATTTGGTGATTATCAACGCAGGCACCTGTCATGAACCCGCCAATGATGAACTTGCCTAAGTATGTGCCACCGGCAACCACGGTGCGTGCGCTGATCGCTCAACATGCACGAACTCAACCCGATGCGGTATTTGCGATGTTCCCCGAAACTCAGGCGGAACTGAGCTACAAGGCGTTGGAGCAAGAGGTCCAACAGTACGCTGCACAGTTTTATGCCTTGGGTTTGGCGCAGGGTGATACGGTGTCTTACATGATGGGTAATGGTCGTTCGGCCTTGGTGTTATTTTTAAGCGCGCTGTATGCAGGCCTTATTGTATCGCCGTTGAACCCTGCTGCCGGCCCCGAGCAGATCACTTACGTGCTGCAACACTCAGACACCAAGTTAGTCTTTGTGTCGCCTAATTTTAAAGCCGTGGTAGATCAGGCGCAAAGTGCCAGTGCCATCGCTATACCTACGGTTGAATGTGACGAGGACTGCGGGCCAGTTTGGCCCCAAGCCTCGGTAAGCGCGATTAAGTTAGTGCCAATTGAGCCAACTAGCGATGGTTTGTTGATGTACACCTCAGGTACAACAGGCCGTCCTAAAGGGGTGGTATTAACCCACGAGAACCTACTGGCCGGTGGTATGAACACCGCCGTGGCTCACGAATTAACCAGTACAGACCGGGCCTTGTGTGTGCTGCCCTTGTGCCATATAAATGCCCAGTGCGTGACCGTAATGGCACCCCTAGTGAGTGGTGGTAGTTTAGTGTTGCCCCACGGTTTTAGCGCCACCCGTTTTTGGCATTGGGTAACCGAATCTCAATGCAGTTGGTTTAGTGTGGTGCCCACCATCATATCTTACCTAATGCATCAGCCTATGGACGGTCAGAAGGAACTCATTGAATCGGCGCCAGTGAAAGTGCGATTTGGTCGTTCTGCCTCGGCTGCTTTGCCACCGGCATTACATGCAGGTTTTGAGGAGAAATTTTCTGTTCCCATCGTGGAAACCATGGGTTTAACGGAAACAGCGGCGCAAATTTTGTCTAACCCTATGCCGCCTAAAGCCAATAAATATGGCTCCCCTGGAGTGGCGTTTGGTACTTATATCAAAATTGCTGATGAGGCCGGTAATGAAGTAGCCCATGGCGTAGAAGGCGAGTTATTGGTGCAAGGCAAGTGTGTGATGCGCTGTTATTACAAAAATCCACAAGCCACTGCAGCCACCATTGATGATCAGGGTTGGCTACGTACAGGGGATTTGGCCATTATTGATAAAGACGGTTTTTGTTTTATCACCGGGCGCATTAAAGAGTTGATTATTAAAGGTGGAGAAAACATTGCCCCACGGGAAATTGATGATGTGCTCTACACACACCCGGCGGTGATAGAAGCTGCTGCAATCGGCATTGATGATGTGCATTATGGCCAAGAAGTTGTGGCCTGCGTCGTGTTAGCCGAAGGTAAACAAGCCTCGGAAGTCGACATTATTAACTTTTGTCAATCCAAGTTAGGCAAGGTAAAAACCCCTAAACAGATTCATTTCTTTCATGATTTACCCAAAGGCCCATCAGGCAAGGTGCAACGTTTGAAGTTGGTGGATCAGGTGCAGGCTTAAAGCTAAGCAATTAATTGGATGTAACTTCACTGGTTAACGTTTGGTTATTAGGCGGTTAAATGGTTATTTAATTGAGTGTTCTATAGTGGCTGTGTTATCGCTACCAAGAGCACTTGCCACATGGCAGTTCAGGGATCTGCCGCCGTTATCAATGCTGCTGTACAGCAAAGTCGGGTAATACAAGCCGAGAAGCTTGAGCACGGTCAGGATTTGCAAAAAAACTCGTCAAATCGTTAAAGTCGAAGACGCCACCCGTTTTTTGTGCGAAACCTTGTTGAAACAAGAAGGTTATTTAGTGGCTTCTGTGGCTACTCTGCAACCATGCCAAGAATAATTAGCACTAACTTATTGTTACTGGATTTAAATCTCCCCGATGCCGATGGCCTGCAGTTAGCGAAGCAACTCAATCAGCAGTTGGGCGCCCCAAAAATATTGATGATGACTTCTCGCAGTGAGGTTGAAGACCGTTGGTCTGGGTTTAAGTATATGTAAACAGGTTGTGAGCGAGCTCAATGGTGACATTGGTGCCACCAGCAATAGCATGGGTAATAAGTTTTGGTTTAGCTTGCCTTATAAATAGGTACCATCGCAGGCACTACATCAAGAAACGCAGTTTGGTGATCCCAGCGGGGTAGTTCCATTGACCATGCTGTTGTTGGTGGATAATTAGATCAATTTGGAGGTTACTCAGCTGTTGCTGACTAACCAAGGCCATAGGGTGACGGCGGTAGATAATGGAGCGGCGGCAGTGGCTGCGGTGAGTCGGCAGGATTTTGACTTAGTGCTAATGGACGTACGTATGAGGAATATCAACGGTTTGGTGGCCACCGGCCAAATTTGAGCGTTGTCCTATCCTGTGAAGTCTGCGGTGGAGATATTTGCCCTAACGGGTGACGTCATCGTTGTTAGTATCGCCAGTTGTATGGCAGCAGGTATGGATGTCGTATTGTCTAAACCGCTACGCTTGAGTGATTTACACCACTGTTTAAGTGGGCAGTGGCAACCTGTTGATGTTAAGGCGATGGCGCCGCCTCTGCGAGTTGCCCCGTCTGTACGTAATGAACTGTCTACGCACCTATCAAGCGAAAAACTGACAGAACTTTTTCGTAGGCAGTTGGCGTCGTTAGACACAACCATGAATGAACTTGAAGCGGCTGCCAAACACTTGGACCAACCCGACAGCTTAGATCTTGCGTTGGCTAAAAAATGTCGAATCGTTACGTCGAGAATGGGCCGCAACACGCTATTTAGCGCTGCAAATGGTGTGAAACTCTACCCAGACTGTCGCTCCAGTTGCACATTAAGGCGGTTGCTGGCTGTTGTTGGCGTCACGCATCCGGCATAATGTCGCCTGAGCGATTTTGGTTATGCATGAGATGAGGAATACAAAGTGATTGCAAGCGACAAAACATTAGAACACGACTTTATGCACTGGCAGTGTTTGAGCCGGTTGTTCGCCGCGCGTCAGGCTGCAGGTTACCCGCTAGACGAAGCGAAGCCATTGGTGTGTTATGGGGCCGATGGTGATACGGGTGTTGAATTAACGATTTTGATACTTAAGCGAGAGTTAAATCATTTGGTAGCGCAATATAAGCACAACGCTCACAAGACCCGTGATCCGATTGAGCGTTTTGAGTGGATCGTAAAACAGCTATCCTCCGATTATTATCAAAAGGCCGAGAGCTTTCAATCGACCATGACGGCCCTTTGCCCCGTGGAAGCGCCCTATGCTCAGAGGCTATTGGCCGAAGGTGAGTGCCGCATGGTATTTCGTGCCCGTGGCGATGGTTATTTAGTACCAGCCAAAGTCACACAGCTGCCTGTAGACGACGTCCGCGCCCAATTCACACAACTTCACAACTTTCACTTTAACCACAAACAGCCTCAGCCCCATGTGATTTTAGGGTTTGAACCGATGTGGGAAAAAGCCCATAAAGTTGCGGCCGAACCCGAACAAAACTAAGCCTAAACTCAATAGGGTAATGGGCCAGTTAAGGCCTATGTTATAGGGCGTTGTACCTTGTTTAGGCGCAACTAAACCCGTGAGCTGAGCTTGCTGGTACATAGGGGCCAATGAGGTAATGTTGCCCTTTGCATCAATCAGCGCAGACACGCCACTGTTGGTTGCCCTAGCCACCGGTTTGGCGTTTTCTATAGCGCGCATTTGGGCAATTTGTAAGTGTTGCCATGGTGCCAAGGAATGTTCAAACCAGGTGTCATTACTCACGGTAACTATCATTTGCGCAGCTGCCGCTTGCTTAGCCACGAGTTGTGGATAAGCCATTTCGTAACAAATGTTGCCCGCGATGGGCACTGGGCTGCGACTTAGCAGGCCTTGCTCTTGTGTTGGTATTTTAAAGGCTGACATCGGTAAATCAAAAAAATCGATGAGTCCTCTCAACCACTGTTCTAGCGGTATATATTCACCAAATGGCACCAGCCGTTGTTTGTGGTAATAACCTTGGGAGCGGTCGTCAACAGTCTCCCGGTTCTGGCCTAGTGTCACCAAGGCATTATAATAATCGTCACCTTGATGTTGGCTTTCTCGCATGACCGTACCACTGATGATTTGGCTGTTGCGTGCAGTGGCCGTGTGGGTAATGCCCTGCATTGCAGGCTGGATATAGTCCCAATAGGTGGCGATGGCCGTTTCTGGCCATATAATAAGGTCACTATCTAAATGCTGGTAGCTTTGACCTAAGTAATAGTTGAGGGTGGGTGTTAACTGCTGGGGCAGCCATTTATCTTGTAAGGCGATGTTGCCTTGTAATAAGGTCACTTTTATCGAGGTTTGGGTACTTGGCTGAGTCCATTGGATTAGGCTTAGGCCATATCCTGTCAACCAGATGGCCACTAACAGTAGCAAACGGTACGGCTTGGTTATGGCTACGCCGTAGACCAATAGGCCACTAGCCACCAACAATAAACTGACACCGTGTATACCTAGCAAGGGCGCGTATCCAGCAAGGCTAGTTTCTATGCCGGCGTAGCCAAGGTATAACCAAGGGAACCCCGTGAGCAACCATCCGCGAATTAAGTCTAGGCTCACCCATAAACCTAAAAACAGCAGGCTAGGGTAATGATGTCGATTTTTGAAGCCATGAAACAGGCCTGCAAATAGGCCGTAGAATAACCCTAACCCGGCGCAGAATAACACGGTAAGTAGGCCTGCCAGTGCCCAATGAGTGTTGCTGTGATCCACCATACTCACAAACACCCAGCTCACCCCAACACCAAAATAACCTAAGCCATAAGCAAAGCCGGTAAGGCTAGCCTGACGGGTGGAGGTGCAGGTTTGTAAGCTGAGCCAAAAAAGGATAATACTTAATGGCGCCAGCGGCCAGATAGAAACTGGCGCCAGTGCCAAGGGCGCTAATGCACCAGCGGCGGTGCTTAAGGCGAGGTTAGTCTTGCGCGTCAGTGTCATCGCTTTCCTCGACAATCGGCGTCACTTGCATGAGTCGAATACGACGATTGTCTGCGGCTAGAATACGGAAACTCAAAGAGCCAATTTCGGTGTCTTCATCTTTAGCGGGTAAGTGGCCAAATTGTTGGGTGACGATGCCGCCAATGGTGTCGAACTCGGTATCGTCGTAGTAAGTGCCAAAATGTTCGTTAAAATCTTCGATGCTGGTGAGGGCTTTAACTAAAAAGCCGTTGTCTGCAAAGGGGCGAATATTGCTGTCATCTTCTTCGGCGTCTGTTTCATCTTCTATTTCGCCTACGATTTGTTCTAATACGTCTTCAATGGTCACTAAGCCTGCTACGCCACCGTATTCGTCGAGCACAATGGCCATGTGATAGCGGTTGGTACGAAACTCATTAAGCAAGATGGACAAACGCTTGCTTTCGGGCACAAAGATGGGTTTGCGCAACATCGCATTAAGGTCAAAATTATCCATCTGTTTAGCAAAGGCTAGGGGTAATAAGTCTTTGGCTAGTAGTATGCCTAACACTTCATCCGGAGATTCTCCGATCACAGGGAAGCGTGAGTGGGACGTTTCGGTAATGGTCTGCATGAACTCAGTGGTGCTTTGATCGGCTTTAACGACGGCCATTTGCGGCCTAGGCACCATGATGTCGCGCACTTGCATGTGTGACATTTGCAACGCGCCTTCGATGGTGTCGAGGGCTTCGCGGTCAAGTATTTGGTCTTCTTCCGCTTGCCTGATCTGCTCTAACAGCTCTTCTTTGGTGCTGGGGCGGTCGCTAAGGAAAAAGGAAAGTCTATCCAGCCAGGAGCGTTTGTCCTGACTGTGGGTCGACGCGTCGTCGTTCATGAGGTGGGTTAAATCCTAAATAGTTTAGTTAGCCAATTTATACGCTTAGTCGTGCGTTTTGGCAATGTATGGATTAGCAATGTTGAGCTGTGCTAATAGTTGTATTTCAAGGTTTTCCATCAGCTTGGCCTCGTCATCATCAATGTGGTCATAACCCTGCAAATGCAAGGTGCCGTGAATGACTAAGTGGGCCCAGTGATGTTGTGTGGTTTTACCTTGTTGTGCAGCTTCTTCTGCAACCAAGTCTGCATTAATCACTAAGTCACCTAAATAATCACCATGGCCTAGCTCTTGGGCCATGGCTGCCGCTATTTCGGGGTCTTCAAATTCGGGTTCTTCAAACGGGAAAGACAACACGTTAGTGGGTTTGTCTTTGCCGCGATACTGTAAATTTAACGCTTGGCTTTCGGCAGGCTCAACCACACGAATGGTGACCTCTGTGGCATTAGCATGGCTTTTAACAGCCAATTGGGCCCATTGCTCAAACTGCGCTAAGCTGGGTATGTGTGCGTTTTCACAGGCCACTTGCAAGTCGAGGTTCATGGGTTTTTCTTTTCAAATACATCGTAGGCATCAACAATACGCTGTACTAAGGGATGACGTACGATGTCACTGGATAAAAAGTGGGTAAAACCAATGTCGTTGACACCGTCGAGTACTTCAATGGCGTGCTTTAGGCCTGAGGGCGTACCTTTGGGTAAATCGATTTGGGTGACGTCGCCGGTAATTACAGCGGTGGAACCAAAACCAATACGCGTCAGAAACATCTTCATTTGTTCGCGTGTGGTATTTTGGCTTTCGTCCAAAATAACAAAACTGCCATTGAGCGTGCGACCGCGCATATAGGCCAGCGGCGCAATTTCAATGATATTCTTTTCTATCATGCGTGCCACAGTTTCAAAGCCGAGCATTTCATACAGAGCGTCGTACAGGGGGCGCAGGTAGGGGTCTATTTTTTGCGCCAAGTCGCCTGGCAGAAAGCCCAGCTTTTCACCGGCTTCTACCGCGGGGCGGACTAATAAAATGCGGCGTACTTCTTCGCGCTCTAAGGCTTCAACTGCACAGGCAACAGCTAAGTACGTTTTACCGGTACCTGCAGGTCCAATACCAAAGTTAATGTCGTGCTGTCGAATGGAACGGATATAGCTTTGCTGGGTTTCGCCACGGGGTTTGATGTTGGCGCGCTTGGTGCGGATGGCTAATCCAGTGTCTTGTGGCTGGTTGGCCTTTTGAATGGGGGTGCTGGCACTGGCTTCGGTCATGGTGTGCAGGGCTTCCACTAACGCGAGGTGTACCATGTCGGGTGTCACTTCGCTGGTCTGTTGGGCTTCGCGATAAAGCTGTTGTAATACCTTCTCTCCAGCCAAACAGGCTGCCGGAGTTCCGTCTACATGAAACCGGTTACCGCGGTTACTGATGCTGAGTTGTAGACGTTGTTCGATAATGCGTAAGTTGCCATCTAGCTGGCCTTGCAGGCAGGCTAGATGCTGGGTGTTGTCTGGCAATAAGCTAAAAATGGTACCGCTTGAATCACTGTTGGATACGTGTGTTGGTTGTCTCATGTCAGTCTATTGCAGCACAATTGGGCCAACGGGCGCAAGTCCGTCTAGCTCGGAGGCAACAAGTTCGCCTCGTAACGAGTGAGGGCCGGCGTCTAAGATGCGTATTTGAGCGAACTTGCCAATTAAGTCGGCATTGCTGCACGGAAAATTAACTGAACGGTTGTTTTCGCTACGGCCGGTGAATTTGCCAGGGTCTTTTTTGGAGTAACCGTTTACCAGTACACGCTGCAAACTACCGATCATAGCTTTGCTGATATCAAACGACTGACTATCAATGCGGCGTTGTAATAATGATAGACGCTGTTTTTTGGTGGCGATATCGGTATTGTCTGGCAGGTCGGTGGCGGGAGTTCCCGGGCGCTGGCTATAAATAAAGCTAAAGGATAAGTCAAAACCAATGTCGGCAATGAGGTCCATAGTGGCTTCAAAGTCAGCATCAGACTCGCCCGGAAAACCAATAATAAAGTCTGACGAAAAGCTAATGTCGGGTCGCTGTTTACGGATACGGCGCATTTTAGATTTATATTCTAATGCAGTGTGACCGCGCTTCATGGCCATCAAAATTTTGTCTGAGCCCGATTGAACTGGCAAATGCAAGTGGCTTACTAGTTCAGGGATCTGGCCGAAGGCATCGATTAAGCTGTCGGAAAACTCAACGGGGTGGCTGGTGGTAAAACGAATACGATCAATGCCGTCTATATTGGCCACTAAGGCGATCAGTTCAGCTAGGTCAACTAGGTCACCATCTACGGTGTCGCCTTGGTAAGCGTTGACGTTTTGGCCTAATAAGTTGACTTCGCGCACGCCTTGTTCGGCCAGTTGCTCTACTTCTCCCAGTACGTCGTTTAACGGACGGCTTACTTCTTCACCACGGGTGTATGGCACCACGCAGAAAGTACAGTATTTGCTGCAGCCTTCCATGATGGAGACAAAGGCTTCGGCGCCATCGACTTTAGGCGCTGGCAGGTTGTCGAACTTTTCTATTTCTGGAAAGCTAACGTCCACCACACCTTTAGCGCCAGCATCGGTGGCATCGATCATATCCGGTAAACGGTGCAAGGTTTGTGGCCCAAAAATCATGTCTACAAATGGCGCGCGTTTAGAAATGGCTTCGCCTTCTTGGCTCGCTACACAGCCGCCCACGCCAATTTTAAGGTCTGGTTTGGCTTCTTTTAATTTGCGCCAGCGCCCCAATTGGTGATAAACCTTATCTTGGGCTTTTTCACGAATGGAACAGGTGTTGAGCAACAACACGTCGGCTTCGGCTTCATTGTCGGTTATTTCCATGGCATGGCTATCGCCCAGCAGGTCGGCCATGCGCGACGAATCGTATTCGTTCATCTGGCAACCGTGGGTTTTAATAAATAGCTTTTTGGTCATGGTAAACACCTGCAATATTGAAGCACGCATTATACAGTTAAGGCGGCTGTTAAACCTAGCTTGAAATTAGTTCTTTTAGCCCTAATATAAGCAGCTAAGACGATGTAATGCCCTTTGTGATAACAGTTTTAAGAAAAAACTATGAAAGATAACAAAACGGTTTATAAAGTGATGTTTGTAAACCAAGAAGAAACCTACGAAATATTTGCCCGCCACGTTTATCCAAGTGAAATGTATGGTTTTGTAGAAGTAGAAGAGTTTGTATTTGGCGAACGCAGCCAGCTACTGATAGACCCTGGCGAAGAAAAACTCAAAGCCGAGTTTGCCCAAGTTAAGCGCAGCTACATCCCTATGCACAGCGTCATTCGTATTGACGAAGTAGAAAAAGAAGGCGTTGCCAAGGTCATCAAGGGTGGTAGCGTTGTGAGCCAGTTGCCCATGGGTGGCAAACCCACAGGTAACCGTTAATGCTAGCTCAGCCCACAGATTTTCACCTCGACCCGCGCTTATCAGCAGATTGCGAATTTGTAGTTGATTTGCCCATTAGCCGGTTGTTGTTAGTGAATAACGCCAGTGTGCCTTGGTTTATTTTGGTGCCACGTGTAGACGAGGCAACCGAAATGACCCACTTAGCCATGCCCATACAGCACCAATTGCTGGCAGAAGTGAACCAAATTTCCCAACTGCTAGAACAGCTGTATCAGCCTCAAAAACTCAATATTGGTGCCTTGGGAAATGTGGTGAGTCAGCTGCATATTCACGTGATCGGGCGCTTTCACAGTGACCCCGCATGGCCCAGTCCAGTCTGGGGTAATTTGCCAAACAACCCCTATATCGCTAGCGAACTACCCAAAATGTTAGATAAAATTAGGCAGTGCTTAGGTTAACCGGCACGGGTGCCACCACAATATTGTCTTCAATTCGCACCCCACCTAAAGGGCGTAACTGGTCTATGGCCGCTTCGTTAAGTAAGTGCCCACTACCCTTGTCGCGCCACTGTTGTAATAAACTGTCGATGACATACAGGCCAGGTTCAATGGTCACCACCATGTCCTGTTCTAACGTGCGGGTGCAGCGCAAAAATCCATGCTCTGCAGGCGGCGATAACATGGCGCCGGCCTCATCTTGCTGCCAGCCGCCAATATCATGCACCTGTAACCCCAGTAAATGACCGAGCCCGTGAGGGAAAAAAGCGCTACTGATATGGCTGCTCTCTAGCTCATCCCACGAGCCATTAACTAAATTAAATTGCACTAACATGTCGAGCACTAAGCGATGCATACGCATATGTAAGTCAGTAAATTGGGTACCGGGTTTGACCTGGGCGCACACCAGCAACTGGGCGGCTGTCATGGTGTCAATTAAATTTTGATACAGTTCGCTATCACGGCTATGGCAACGGGTAATGTCCGATGCATACCCATGGCATTGGGCGCCAGCATCAATCAAAAAGCTCTGTGCTTTGCTCATGTCTTGCGCTTGATATTGATAATGCTGGTAGTGCAATACAGCGCTGTGTCCGCCAAAACCAATAATGTTGCGGTAAGGCATTTCGGTTTGGTCTTGTTGTACAGCGGCCAGATACGCTAAATGAGTTTCAAACTCACTTTTGCCCGCCATAAAGGCTGCTTTAGCAGCGGCGTGGCCATCGAGCGCAATCACGTTGGCTTGGCGTAAGCAGGCTATTTCATAGTCACTCTTTACCGCACGAGCAAAGTGTAAACGGTGCATAAGGCCTTGTGGGTTTATATTTTCTATACCTAGGTTGCGTCCTAACTCGGTGTCTTCGCCAATCCAAGCACGACGCTGCTGACTGCTTTGGTAGGTTTTAAGGGCTTGCTTAACAGCCGCAAGGTCGGCACACAAATGAATATCAAAATGTTCACACCAAAAATCATTGGGCGCAACCGGTGGCACATGCCAAAAGTCATCGGCTAAATGGTAAAACAAAACCGGCTTATTGCCTGTTTGAATTAACAAATAACAGTGTGGGCTTTGGGTTAAAGGCAACCACCACAAAAAGTGAGGGCTCGCCTTGTAAGGGCCGTGATAATCATCCAGAAATGCCAACTTTGGCGCGCCGCTGTGAATTAACAGGCTGTCGCAAGATTCAGCCAACAAGGCTTGTTCGGTGGTGTTAGTCAAGCGCTGCAAGTGGTGGGGGTACAGGTTGGCAAATTGAGACGGCATCTAAGGTGATCCAAGCAAGGTGTGTTGTGATCTCATTATGGGTCGGTTTAAACATCGAATCAAGCGCCTCAAAAGGTAAAGTTTTTTCCTTTATATTATTGTTTTTATTGGTTATTTCATCTTTTTAAGATAGTTATTTAGTTTCTAAAACCCGCTCTTGCATAATTTCTATAAAAAGAGCGTGGCTAACCTAGTGCGTGGTTCACGTTGAAGCGGCGGAGGGCGAAAAATGATCGCTGCGGTTTGGTTATCGAACCTAAACTGGTACTATGTCACTGTTTTCAGATGAGTAGATACACATGAACCGTCGTAAAAAAGGTATTCAAATTTTAAAGGCCCAAGCTAAGCGAGCCAACGCTAAATTGGCTAGCAAAACTAAACCTAAGTACATTAGTAAGGCCGAACGAGAAAGGCTATCAGTAGATGCCGAACAAACTACAACGCCCAATACATCGGCCCAGTAAATCCAGGCGCATACTCATCGAGGTGTTGGCAAAAAGCAGATTCTTGTCGGTGCTGGTGGTTACGGGCCTAGTGTTGCTTATTCCATTGATCGCGACGTGTTTCACTGATCAGGTGCGCTGGGGCATAATGGATTTTATGGTGGCAGGCGTCCTCTTAATCGGCGTTGGTAGCACATTTGTGTTGTTGGCAAGAAGAGCAAAACCCAAGTATCGCTGTCTAATCGCTGTCGCATTAGCCGCCGTGCTAATCTGCGTTTGGGCCGAGTTAGCTGTGGGCCTATTCATTTTCTAACATGGCCTGTTTCACAATTTCGATTGCTGCACCAAACCCCTAGAGTTTACAGTTAAACGGTCTATAAGACGTAGTTTTGTATGTAACCTCCTAGGAAAACAATAATGAAAAAAACACTATTCGCACTTAGCCTTGGGCTAGGACTAGCGGTATCAGGGGCGGCGCAAGCCAAGACCTTGGTATTTTGCTCCGAGGGCAGCCCAGAGGGCTTTAACCCTTCGCTTTATTCTGCAGGCACCACCTTTGATGCCTCTTCACAAACACTGTTTAACCGTCTAGTACAGTTTGAAGCAGGTTCAACTAAGGTTGTACCCGGTTTGGCTGAATCTTGGACCGCATCTGCTGATGGTTTGGAATACACCTTTAAGTTACGTAAAGGCGTAAAGTACCACACCACCAAAGACTTCACGCCAACGCGTGACTTTAATGCCGATGATATTTTGTTCACCTTTAACCGTATGTGGAAGGAAGATCATCCTTACCATGAGGTGTCGGGTGGCGACTACAAGTACTTCGGTTGGATGAGCATGGGTGACCTACTTAAATCCATCGAAAAAGTAGACGACTACACGGTTAAGTTCACCTTGAACTACGCCGAAGCTCCGTTTGTATCTAACATGGCTATGGACTTTGCTTCTGTATTGTCTGCTGAATACGGCGACGTATTAGCCGCTTCTGGCAACAAAGAAGACATTGATCATAAGCCAGTAGGTACGGGCCCATTCGTTTTTAAGTCTTACCAAAAAGACGCCATGATCCGTTACACAGCCCATGACGACTATTGGGGTGGCCGTTCTAACATCGATAAGTTGGTATTTGCCATCACTACCGATGCCAACGTACGTTACCAGAAGATGAAAGCGGGCGAATGTCATGTGATGCCTTACCCTAACCCTGCCGACGTGGCAGCTATGGAAAAAGACCCAGACATTAACCTCATGCGTCAAGAAGGTTTGAACGTGGGTTACTTGGCCTTTAACACTGAGAAGCCTCCATTTGACCAAAAGATCGTGCGCCAAGCATTGAACATGGCGATCGACAAGCAGTCGATTTTGGACGTGGTATTTAAAGGTGCGGGCAGCATTGCTAAAAACCCAATTCCACCAACAATCTGGTCTTACAACGATGACGTGAAAGACTACGATTACGACCCAGCCAAAGCCAAAGCCATGTTGGCAGAAGCCGGTGTGGTTGGTTTGAAGACTAACATCTGGGCTATGCCAGTACAGCGTCCATACAACCCTAATGCTCGCCGTATGGCGGAACTGATCCAAGCGGATTGGGCTAAAGTGGGTGTGGAAGCAGAGATTGTGACCTTCGAATGGGGCGAGTACTTGAAGCGCTCTAAGAACGGCGAGCACGACACAGTATTGCTAGGTTGGACCGGCGACAATGGTGACCCAGATAACTTTATGTATGTATTGCTAGGTTGTGATGCTGCTAAGAGTGGTGGTAACCGTGCACGCTGGTGTAACGAAGAGTTTGACAGCACCTTGCGTCAAGCTAAGCAGATTACCGACCAAGCCGAACGTACTGCCTTGTACGAGAAAGCTCAGGTTATCTTTAAAGAAGAAGCGCCTTGGGTAACGATTGCTCACTCCGTAGTGTTCAAACCCGTACGTAAAGAAGTGACCGGCTTTAAGGTTCATCCTTTAGGCAGCCACATCTTCTACGATGGTGTTGATTTAAAGTAACTCTAAGGTGAGCGCTCACTATGAGCGTTGCATAGAGTAGCTAGACCCAATGGCTACGTTTGTTAACTCAGACGTAGTCATTCAGCCTAACTGCTAACCTCAATTTATATGTTATTCCACCCCTCTCTTCTGAGATTTCCCTATGTTTAAATTTTTACTCAAACGCTTTTTAGTGTTGGTGCCAGTGTTTTTTGGTGTCACCCTAGTGGCCTTTGGTTTTATCCGTGCTTTGCCGGGCGACCCGGTTGAAGTGTTGGCAGGTGAGCGGGGCGTAACGCCAGAACGGCATGCCGAATTAATGGCGCAGTTGGGCTTTGATAAACCCATATGGCAGCAATATTTGTCTTATGTGGGCGACGTGTTGCAAGGCGATTTAGGCACATCCCTTATTACCAATCGCCCGGTAGTCGAGGAGTTTTTTGAACTCTTTCCAGCTACCGCAGAACTAGGCATATGCGCCATATTATTTGCCATTATTTTAGGAGTGCCAGCTGGCATCATCGCTGCTGTTAAACGCGGCACCTTTGTTGACCAAGGCATTATGGGGCTGTCGTTGGTTGGGTATTCTATGCCTATTTTTTGGTGGGGCTTGCTGCTCATTATCTTGTTTTCCAACATTCTCAACCTCACTCCCGTGTCTGGGCGGTTGTCCTTTTTGTATGATGTGGAGCCGGTGACGGGCTTTATGTTAATAGATACGTTGTTAAGTGATGAAGAGGGTTCGTTTTGGAATGCATTGCATCACTTGGTATTGCCTTCGGTGGTGCTGGGCACAATTCCGCTAGCGGTCATTGCCCGCCAAACACGCTCTGCTATGTTAGAAGTGCTCAGTGAAGATTATGTACGTACCGCCAAAGCTAAAGGACTCTCGCCATTGCGGGTGATTGGCATACATGCCTTACGCAACGCCATGATTACTGTGATTACAGTGATTGGTTTACAAGTGGCCGTGCTGCTGGCGGGGGCTATTCTTACTGAAACTATCTTCGGTTGGCCGGGCATTGGTAAATGGATTATTTTCTCCGTATTTAGCCGCGACTACTTTGCGGTACAAGGCGGTTTGTTACTTATTGCCGTGAGCGTCATGGCCGTTAACCTGATTGTTGATCTGCTGTATGGCTTGATTAACCCGCGAATCTTGCACTGAGGCCACGCACATGACAACAACTACAGCAACACCCAGCCCTGCTGCAACTACGTCACAATCTGTTCGTCAGCAACAGTGGCGTGAGTTCTGGTTTTATTTTAGTGCCAGCAAAACCGCAGTGGCGGGTTTGGTATTTTTAATTGGCGTGATACTCGTTGCGCTGTTTGCAGACTTCATTAGCCCACATTTACCTGCCGAACAATACCGCGAGTTTGCAGAAACCCCTCCTGCTTGGATGGAAGGTGGGCAAATGCGCTTCTTTTTAGGTACCGACTATGCCGGTAGAGACATGTTGTCGCGCATTATTCACGGTGCCCGATTGTCTTTGTTGGCGGGGTGCATCGTGGTGCTGTTGGCTGCGTCTATTGGTATCTTTTTAGGTTTGGTGGCGGGTTTTAAGGGGGGGTGGGTAGAAACCATCATCATGCGTGTGATGGATACCATTATGGCGGTGCCTGGATTATTAATGGCGTTAGTATTGGTGGCCTTGTTAGGCCCTGGGTTACTCAACGCTATGGTGGCGATTGCCATTACCTACATGCCGTCATTTGTGCGCTTGGCGCGCGCTTCTACGATCAACGAAATGAACCGAGATTATGTTACGGCCAGCCGCGTCGCTGGGGCGGGGCCTTTGCGGCTTATGTTTATCAGAATTTTGCCCAACTGTATGGCGCCTTTGATTGTGCAGGGCACGTTAAGTTTTTCCACCGCCATTTTAGATACCGCAGCATTAGGATTTTTAGGTATGGGCGCCCAAGCACCGCTGCCAGAGTGGGGTACTCTTATTGCAGAAAATAGAGACCTTATGCTGAGCGCGCCGTGGACAGTGACTTTCCCTGGCATTGCCATATTACTGGCCGTGCTAGCAATAAACTTGATGGGCGACGGGTTGCGCGATGCCCTTGACCCTAAGTTGAAGAGATCTTAACCATGGCTTTGTTAGATATTTGTAATTTAAGTGTGGAATTTGCCACTGCCCATGGTGCCCTAAAAGCGGTGGACGGCGTAGACCTCAAACTGGACGAAGGCGAAATTGTTGCTATTGTGGGTGAGTCTGGGTCTGGTAAGTCTGTGGCTATGTTGGCCCTGATGGGTTTGTTGCCTTGGACGGCCAAAGTGACGGCAGATCGGATGTTGTTTGATGGCCAAGACTTGCTCACTATGTCGGCCAAACAGCGTCGCAAGATCATTGGTAAAGACATTAGTATGATCTTTCAAGAGCCCATGACCAGCCTAAATCCATGTTTTAGCGTAGGCTATCAAATTAGTGAGGTATTAGCCCAGCATTTTGGTGGCAGCCGCCGTAGCCACAAAGCGCGCACCATTGAACTGTTGCAACAAGTGGGCATCCCTGCGGCAGAAACTCGCCTCAAGGCCTATCCACACCAGCTGTCTGGCGGCATGTGCCAGCGGGTGATGATTGCTATGATGATTGCCTGTCAGCCTAAACTGCTGATTGCCGATGAACCCACCACAGCCTTAGACGTCACCATTCAGGCACAAATTTTAGAATTGTTAGTAGAGCTACAACAGGCCAACGGCATGGCATTAGTGTTGATTACTCATGATATGGCGGTGGTGGCCGAAACGGCAGACCGTGTGGTGGTGCAATATGCTGGCCAGCAGGTGGAACAGCGAGCGGTGAAAGACCTATTTGAAAACCCACGGCACCCCTATACCCAAGCGCTGTTACGGGCCTTGCCCGAGCATTCTCAAGGTGAATTGCTGAATGCTATTCCTGGAGTGGTTCCAGGACAACTCGACCGCCCCGTAGGCTGCTTGTTTAACCCTCGTTGTGAACATGTACAAGAGCACTGTAGGCAAACGCCGCCTACTCGAAACGAAGACATTTTGTGCCACTACCCGTTGCCTTTAGCAGGACAAAAGCCATGAACCAGCCACTCATTAAGGCCCGCGATTTACATAAATATTACCCAGTAAAATCGGGTTTTTTACAGGCCGATAAAAGCCTGCAAGCGCTTTCTGGTGCAAGTTTTGATTTGTATGCAGGGCAAACCCTAGCCGTAGTAGGTGAGTCGGGTTGTGGTAAATCTACCCTTGCCCGTTTATTAACGCTTATCGAAAATCCCACCGCTGGCCAGCTCACTTTAGATGGCATAGACGTGTCTATGGCGGCTGATTCGGCCACCAAGAAACAGTTGCGCCAAACCGTTCAAATGGTTTTTCAAGACCCGTTCGGTTCCCTTAATCCTCGCCAAAAAATAGGCGATATTCTGCAAGAACCACTTATCATCAATACCAATATGACGGCGGAGCAACGTAAACAAGAAGTGCTGACAATGATGGCTCGTGTGGGCTTACAAGACGAACATTTTCACCGTTATCCGCACATGTTTTCGGGTGGTCAGCGGCAACGCATTGCCATCGCACGGGCGTTAATCTTAAAACCAAAAATTGTGGTATTGGATGAGCCGGTTTCGGCTCTGGATGTTTCCATTCAGGCCCAAGTTCTGAACCTGTTGATCGAATTACAACAAGAGATGGGCCTTGCTTATGTGTTTATCTCTCACGATTTAAGCGTGGTACAGCACATTGCCGATCAAGTGCTGGTCATGTACCTTGGCAAACCCGTTGAACAAGGCGCCAGCGAAGCCGTGTTTAGTAACCCCCAGCACCCTTATACCCAAGCGCTCTTGTCCGCTACCCCGCAGGCCAATACCGAGCGTAAGCGCCAGCGTATTAAACTCATTGGCGAATTACCCTCTCCACTCAACCCACCCACGGGCTGTACCTTTCACCCGCGTTGTCAGCATGCAACCGCGCAATGTAAAACCATCACACCAGAAATGGAGCCGCGTGGCGACGTAAGTGTGGCGTGTTTATTGGTTAAGTAAGCGGCATGACTTTAGGCGGATCTAATCACGAATTGGTCATAAGTAGTTAAATTATGAGGGGGTGCTCTATTCGTTGGTATAGCAACCAACTCCATAATATAGGCTTCAAATCAGCCGTATCGCTTGTCCTGCCCTCTTCTATCAATGCGCGCAGCGTCTCAACCTTACGTTCATCGTCTTCTAGTTTACGCAGCCCAGCGCGTATTACTTCGCTTGCAGAGCCATAACGTCCGTCGGCCACTTGACCTGTTATAAAGCACCTTAAAGGTAGTCATATTGTTTTGGATTATGGGTGCGGAACCGGCACAGCTTCCTGTGTGCTGGCCAGTCAGGTAAAAGAGATACATGGTATAGATATCTCATCTGAGATGATTCGGGTAGCAAAAAAGAAATCCGCTGTTAATAGTGCTGAAATTTAAGTTTCGAGAAGGCGGATATTTTTGAAGAAAAATTTCAAAATGAATCATTTGATGTGATTTTCGCTTTCAATATGTTGCATACATTACCCAATCCACAAAATATTACGCATCGAATAAATGACTTATTGAAGCCTGACGGCCCATTTTCCATGATGCTCGTTGTCGCAATTTTGTTGTGTGTCATAAGTAATGTGTTGGGCCACATTCTTTAGTGTAACCGTGGCTTCAAGCAGCTTGGCCTGAATTAAAGCATTCAGTTTGCGGTTAGACTTTTGGGCCATAAAACAAGCAAGGTTTTCGTTGGTATCGAAAACACACACCACCTTTAGGCTGTTAGGGAAATTTGCGTAATTAACTGTGTGGGTTAACCAGCAAAAACCATTAATATCCTTGAGCGCGACTTCGCACACATCGGTTAAAACTAACCTCAGTTGATTGTCGATTTTTTTATCAGTTTTACGCATAATTAAGCTTACCACAGGCCAAGCTCGGCGTAGTCACGGTGCTGCAATACCTGATCATTTTTGTTTAATAAACCCAATGTTCACATTAAAATATATTTCAAAATACCCTCAGCAAGTTAAAGACCAAGTTATACAGCTGGTCGAAGACCACAAGTTGTCAGACTATCTGCTCAACAAATACCCTACAACGCACCCGTATGTTAATGACAAATCTCTGAAAGAGTACACGGTCTCGATCAAAAACGAATACATCAAAAGATCTGCGCCGTTAAGCCAGGTCATGTATGACCCCAAAATCCATGTCATTAAAAATGCACTTGGGTTACATACTGTAATTTCTCGGATTCAGGGAAATAAACTGAAGCGTAAAAATGAAATTAGAGTCAGTGATGTGTTTAGGAAAGCCCCAGAAGCTTTTCTAAGAATGATTGTGGTCCATGAGCTAGCTCATTTAAAAGAGATGGAACACAACAAGGCCTTTTATAAGCTGTGTTGCCATATGGACAGAGATTACCATCAACTTGAACTTGATATGCGCTTATACTTAACTCAATTAGCGTTGGTTGGTGATATATACTGAGATTTGTACGGCAACCTATGGAAACTACAGAGGCTTCAATAATGAACATCGCTATACTTACATTTGACGGCTATAACGAACTCGACTCATTTATTGCCTTGGGTATTCTTAATCGCATGAAAAGTGCCGGTTGGAATGTGCAGATTACCTGCCCAACGCCAACGGTTACGTCGATGAATGGTGTGACGGTACAGGCGCAACAGCCGTTAGAATTTGCCAATAGTGCCGATGTGGTGCTGTTTGGTAGTGGTATTTATACTCGTGATATTGCGCTGGATGGGCCGATTTTAGAACGTTTGACCTTAGATCCTGCCAAACAACTCATTGGCGCACAGTGTTCAGGTACTTTGCTGTTGGCAACGTTAGGTTTGTTAAATAGCGTGCCCGCTTGTACCGACCTGACCACTAAGCCTTGGGTCATTGACGCCGGGGTAGCGGTATTAAATCAACCCTTTTTTGCAAAGGGTAATGTGGCCACAGCCGGTGGTTGTATGGCCTCGCAATACCTCGCAACTTGGGTGATTGCCAAGCTGGCTGGCACAGTAGAAGCAGAATCTGCCATTCACTATGTGGCTCCGGTGGGCGAAAAAGAAGCTACGGTTGAGCGTAGTTTATCGATAGTGAGGCCTTACTTATAGGCACTGCAGGCTAGCTGAAATATGAAGGAGTAGTTGTGGTAAGTAAAGACGTTATTGCTAAGTTTTTGGCTACGGAGTTTCCGCAGTCTAAGTGTGTGGTAGAGGCCGTAGGCGATCGCGCTGCGACCATTAGGCATGCGGTTGGTTTTGATGAGTTGCGCCCGGGTGGAACCGTTTCTGGGCCAGTAATGATGACGGTGGCAGACGTGGCGTTATACGTTGCCGTGTTGGGGGAAGTGGGCTTAGTGCCGCTGGCGGTGACGTCGAGCTTATCTATTAACTTCCTTAGAAAACCCGCCGCCGACAATGCCATTATTGGTCAGTGTAAATTGATTAAGGTGGGGCGCTCGTTAGTGGTTGGCGAGGTGCTATTGTATTCCGATGGAGATGATCGGCCGGTGGCCCACGTGATGGGCACCTACGCGTTACCTACGCCACAGTCTTAATGAGCACCTGCCATAAGTTTTGTAGCTTTGTATTGGCGTCGTTGCGGCGTCGATAGAGGCGGATTTGTAGGCCAATATGCCATTGGGTGCCACCGGCAATATATAACTTACCTTGCTGCAACTCTTCTTGCGCTAAGCTGCGGGGCAACCAACCTAATCCAAACCCTTGCTGGATCAGTGCTTTGCTACTGATGGCTTGGCTGTTTTCGTTGACCGTTACCAACTGATTGGTGAACAACGGTTGTACTTGGGCCTCAATGACTTGAGCCAATAGGGTTTGTGGGTGATAGGCAAGGTATGGAATTTGAGGTGCTGGGTCGTTTGAATCTAGGTCAAACTTGACCTGCCCATACTCATTTCCGGCGCTCATAGGAATGAGTTGATCTTGGCCTAAGGTAATGAAGTCTACGGCCTCTGGTTTGAGTTCGGCATCAAGTTGCATGGCCGGATGCCAATAAGTGAGTAGCAGATCGCACTGGCCTTGCAGTAACGCTTGGCTGTATTCATTGCCTATCCAATTGTTGGCACTAAGATTAACTTCCAGTCCGTCGTTGCCTTGCAACTGTATGGCCAGCTGTTGGCGCCACGCTGGCAAAAAGTTTAGCAGCAAGGCTTGTCCTGTGGCCAATACCAGTTGTTCTTGTTGCTGTTGATCTATGGCGCGGCATTGGCTTTTAGTTTGTCGAAGGCGTGTTGAAATGTCCTCGCAGGAAAGCAAAAACACATCGCCTGCGGGGGTTAAGGTTAGCGGTAAACTATTGCGATCGATCAGGGTAACGCCTATCTCTTCTTCCAATAGTTTGATACGTCGGCTAAACGTCGGCTGGCTCACATGGCGTTCGTCGGCCGCACGGGAAAAATGCCGTGTCCGTGCTAGCGCGCAAAAGTCATCCAACCAACGTAATTCCATGGTTTATCTTAGCTCATCTATCACAGCTAGCATGGCGGGCAATAACGCAGCGCCCATATCACTACTTCGCTGAGCCGACCAACCGTAAGTGGCGTCGGGTAAGTTAAAGTTATCAATGAACGGCATCTCCAAGGTTAACGCTAGACAATCATAAGTTTGGCCAACGGAGGCACTGGCTAGGGTTAGGTTGGCTTGACCAGGCAGGTCCGTTTCGTAGCCGTGTTGGGTTTGGTAATCGGGATTGCTGATGAGTAGCTGTTGTTTAAACTTATCTTCAAGTGTGGCAAGTCGTGGGCCGTAAGCCGGAATGCCTTGGTTGTCGACAAGAAATACGTAAGGAATTTCTTCATCGCCGTGGCAATCAATAAACAAATCAACGCCGGTTTCGCGCATTTTTTGTTGGGTTAAATAAACTTCGGGGCTACGTTCCATGGAGGCGCTGTCCCATTCGCGGTTAAGGTTTACGCCCGCAGCGTTGGTGCGTAAATGGCCACGTATGCTGCCGTCTGGGTTCATATTAGGGATGATGTAAAACACTGCATTTTCCAGCAATTTGCGGCCACAGGCGTCGGCTGGGTCTAACAATTTTTGTAATAGGCCTTCAATGGCAAACTCGGCCATGGTTTCGCCTGGATGCTGGCGCGCGGTAAGCCAGATATTACGTTTTTCGGGCCCTGGTTGGCCTACCGTTAGTAGGCTCAATGGCCTGTTATCTAAGGTATTACCTAAGGTTTCTAGGCTGCATAGGGCGCTTGTTTGAGCCCATGCGATGAGGTCTTGATGGCGTTCCCATGAATAGGGTGTAAAAAAGCTGTACCAAACTTGATCGTATTCGGCGGCATGGTCAAATATAAGTTCGCCCTGTTCATAATGGGTGGCTACACGAAACCACTCTTGGCGGTCGTAAGAGGCCACCACTTGGAAGTGGTTCCAGCCTTGGGCGAAGGCTGCTCCCGCTGCGTTGGTGAGGCTAAACTGGAAATTTTCTTGAGCCTGAGCACCACTTACACAGAAGTGAAACCACTGGTAGAAGTCCGATTGATGATCGTGACGAATGGCGAGTTTAACTGGGTTGCTCTGACTGTCTATGACGTGGATATTACCACTATCAAACTGGCAATTAATGTTCAGGGTCATGGCTGTTTCCTTGGCTTACGGGTGGCTGGGTGTGATGGCAGGCCACTGCATGTTGCGTCGTTAAAGGGGTTAGTTGAGGTGTTTGGTGGCGGCAGGTTTCAAACGCTTGAGGGCAGCGATCTTGCAAGCTACAACCGTGCTGTACATGGCGTAAGGGGATGCGGTTAGGTACATCGCCCACGAGCCGGTGGTGTTTGTTTGGTGGGGTATATATTTGCGGCGAGGCGGCCAATAAGGCTTTGGTGTAGGGGTGCTGGGGTTGGCTAAATAGTTGCTCTCGGCTGGCAATTTCGCACACTTGGCCGTCGTACATTACGGCAACTCTGTCTGCCATGTGCTCTACCGCCGCTAAGTTGTGGCTAAAAATGAGGTAGGTGAGTTGTTGCTGCGACTGTAGCTGTGCCAATAAATTTAATATTTGCGCTTGAATCGAAACGTCTAAGGCAGACAGTGGCTCATCGGCCACGATAAATTCTGGCTCTACCATCAGCGCCCGAGCAATATTAATCCGCTGTCGCTGGCCACCCGAGAGCTGATGAGGGAAGCGCTGAGCTAAGGCCGGCTCGATACCCACCGCCAGTAATTGTGCCATAGCTTGGTCGATGGCGTGTTGGCGGTGTAACTTCGGTTGGTGGTAGAGTACCGGCTCTACCAGAGCATGGAGTACGGTGTGGCGGGGGTTCAGTGCGGTGTACGGGTCTTGAAATACCATTTGCATACGGCGTCGATAAGGCATACGGGCTTTATCCGACAAGCCACTTATAATTTTGCCTTGATAACTAATGCTGCCCGCATCGGGTTTTTCTAAGCCCATCACTAAGCGTGCTAAGGTGGATTTTCCGCAACCACTTTCCCCCACCACACACAGGGTCTCGCCGCGTTTAATACTAATATCAAGGCCGTTAATGGCGTTAATATAACTGGTTTTGTGGAGGTTCCACCATGCACTATTATGATTGGGCGCGGCGTGGCTTTTGTATAGATTATTGATGCTTAGCAAGGTCTGGGTCATGGTTCAGACTCCGCTGGTGTTGGCGCGGTGGCTGGGTTTACCAAATGACAACTGACTTCACGCTCAAGGGTGACGGTGCGGGCAGGAGGCTGGTTCCAGCAAGCCGCATAGGCGTGTTCACAACGGTTGGCAAACGCACACTGGTTGCCTAGCTCTTGCGCGAACGGCATTTGCCCAGGGATTTGATACAGGCTTTGTCCGGGCTCACTCATTTGTGGCAAGGCGCGGATCAGGCTCTGGGTGTAAGGGTGTTGTGCATCATTGATGAGGCTTTTTGTATGCCCTTGTTCAACAATTTGGCCGGCGTACATGATTAAGCAGCGATCACTGGCATGAGCAACTAAGCTGAGGTCGTGGCTAATCAGCAACAAAGCGACACCGTTGTTGTGACATAAATGGGTAAGCAAACTAATAATTTCGGCTTGCATGGTCACGTCTAAGGCGCTGGTGGGTTCGTCGGCAATGATGAGTGCCGGTTCCAAGGCCAGAGCCATAGCTATGGTTGCGCGTTGTAGCTGGCCTGCAGACAACTGGTGTGGATATTGGCGCATGCGTGTTTCGGGTGCCGGAATGTGTACCTGCCTTAGTTTGTGTAACGCCACTAAGCGCGCCTCGGCACGGCTGATGTTACGGTGGCTCAAGATACACTGCAGCAATTGCTGTTCTAGCGTGAGGTTAGGGTTGAGGTTAGTCATGGGGTCTTGAAACACCATGCCAATACGACGCCCCCGTACTTGCCGAAGCTGTTTAGAGCTAAGTTGAGTGAGGTCTTGACCTTCAAAGTGTACGCTGCCTTGGCGGATACGGGCGCTGCTATCCAATAGCTGAATAATACTGGTGGCCAGCAGTGATTTACCGGCACCACTTTCACCCACTAAGGCCAGTCGTTCTCCGCGCTCTAGTTGGAACGACACGCCTCTGAGTACGTCTATGTTGGGCTCTTGTGGCCAGCGAGAGGTAAAGTTAACGTGTAGGTCACGCACGCTTAGTAACCTTGTAGATGGCTTTAAGTGCAGGCTCATTGTTGCGGGCCTATGTTTTTGGGGTCCAGAGCATCACGTAACCAATCGGCCACTAAGTTGATGCTCAGTAAGAGTAATACCAAGGCAATCCCGGGCATCAGTGCAATCCACCACAAACCACTTAGCATGTACTCAAAACCAGACCCCATCATGCCACCTAACGATGGGTTGCCGTAAGGCATGCCAATACCTAAAAAGGACAGGGCTGCTTCGGCTAAAATGACGTGCGCCACCTGTAGGGTGGCAATTACCAACAGAGGTGACAAGGTGTTAGGTAAAATTTGCATCACCATAATGTGGCGGCTGCGATAACCCAGCACCTGTGCAGCGGCGACGTAATCTTTGTGTTTTTCGGCCAGCACGCTGGCTCTTAAAGTGCGGGCGTATTGAGGCCAGTCGGCCAACCCGAGCACTAAGATCAATAACCAAGGAGACCACACATGATAGTCATGCGCACCCATGGCTGCGCGAGTAATGGCTAACACCAAAATGGCGAGCATTAGGCTAGAAAAAGTGAGTTGAAAGTCGGCCAAGCGCATTACCAGCCGATCCATCCAGCCACCAAAATAACCGGCACATAGGCCCAATACCGTGCCTAAGGTTAACTGCAACAGTACCGCCCAAAAGCCAACCCACAAAGAGGTTCTTATGCCGTGCAATAAACTGCTGAGTAAGTCGCGCCCTAGGCCGTCTGTGCCTAATAAGAAGCGGCTGTCTCCCTGTTCATGCCATGCCGGTGGTAATTCCGCATCCATGATATTTTGTTGCTGTAAGACTGAAGGATCAAATGGGCTCAGCCAAGGTGCTAATAATGCCGTAACCGTTAATAACAACAAAATCACACTACTGATAAGAGCGACCTTATTGGCCTTTAATTGCAGCCACAGCTGTTGTCGACGAAAACGGCGCCAAATATGATGGCCATGATATTTGGCAGCATTCATTGGCGGCGCCACGCGGCTAGGTGTGGATTAAACAGGCCGTAGGCTAAGTCGGCAATGGCGCTGACGGATAAGAACATAATGGCGACTAAAATTAGATGCGCAGACACCAAGGGGCCGTCGCTCCGATTAATGGCTTGCATAAATAACGAGCCTGCACCGGGCCATTGAAATAAACTTTCGGCCACTATGGTGTAGGCCATTAAAGTGCCAAACTGTAGGCCTGCCATGGTGATCATCGGCAAGGTGGCATTCCTTAAGCCATAAAACAACCAAATGCGCCATGGCGTAATACCCATGGCTTGAGCTAGGCGCACTGGGTTGCTTTGCATTACTTGTAGTAGTTCGGCCCTTAATAGGCGTAAAAACAGTGGCAATAAAGCCAAGCTCAAGGTGGCTGCAGGGAGCATGATGTGTTGCCAACCAGAGACAGTTAATAGGCCGCTTTGCCAACTGCCAATAGGCACGGTTGTGCCGCGGCCAAAGGTGGGAAGCCAGTTTAATTCGACGGCAAAAAAATACACCATAATGCTGCCTGTGAGGAATACCGGTAAAGATATGCCTATTAAACTAACCGCCATTATGCTGCGGGCTAATTTATGTTGTGGCGCAATGGCGGTGAATAAACCCAACGGAATGACTACCAAAACCACCAACAAGCTGGTGACTAATACCAGTTCAAAGGTCGCGGGAAGAACCTGTAGTACCAGCTGTAAATTGGCCTGATGATAAAATTGCGACTGACCTAAATCACCACTCACTACCTGTAATAAATACTGTGCTAGATTCAGGTTGCGCGTTTCGTCAGGGGAAATTAGCCCTAAAACCCAATAGCTGACCATTGCCACCAATATGATGATCAAGGCGCTGGTGATTAAGCGGCTTAGCACTGAGGCGACATTGTTCACGGTTGAGCGACCACTAAATCAGCCAAGTAGGGGATGTTCATTACCGTAAGCACGTCCTTGATATTGATCCCCTTGCGCGCACCCCAGGCTAAGTGTTGCCAGTGCAAAGGCACAAAAGCGGCGTCTTGATATAAAATTTGCTCCACTTGTTGCAGCATTTGTGTGCGCTTTTTTAAATTGGTTTGTTTGGCGCTGGCGCTGACTAAGCGATCAACTTCTGGGTTGCAGTAATGGCCGCCGTTGTAGCGACCGTAACCGCTATCTGGGTTGCGGCACATGGCTAACATTTCACTAAAGTTAGCCGAGTCTTCGGTGTCTGAATGCCAGCCGAGCATCATTAGGTCACTGCTGGCTTGGTCATATTTTTTCCAATATTGGGCTTTGGGCATGGTCACCAAGTCCACTTTTATATTGATTTTTGCCAACATAATGACCACGGCTTGGGCTATTTTTGCGTCATTCACATAGCGGTTGTTTGGCGCAATCATGCTCAGCCTAAAGCCGCTGCCATAACCCGCTTGCTGCATGAGTTTTTGTGCTAAGGCAAGATCGTATCGAGGAGCAAGGCTGGCCAAGTGGCCTTGATAGCCGGGAGGGCTTTGTTGGCCCGCAGGTGTGGCAAAGCCGCGCATTATTTTACTCGCAATACCTTTGTTATTGATGGCATGAACAATGGCTTGTCGCACCCGTATATCTTGAAGTTCTGGGCGCCTTTGTTGGTTCATTTGCAAACTGATGAGCCGCGCACCGCTACGGGTGAATAATTGTATGTAGGGGTGTTTGTTAATGCGATAGTGATCTATGGGGGGTACCGGTGCAATCAAGTCTAAATCGCCGGCTAATAAAGCCGCGCTGCGCGTAGCGCTGTCGTGAATGGGCGTTAAGCTAATGTGTTGCACATTGCCTGGCGACGCATGGTCCCAATAGACAGGGTTCCTCGTTAGTTTAAGTAGGGTGCCTTGTTGGCGTTGGGTCACGTGATATGGCCCAGTGCCGGAGGCGTGTTCCGAGGCATAAGAATGGCCGTGTTTTTCTACGGCGTCTTTGGCGCGTTGATTGTGGTCAAAACCTTGGTAGTGCAAGCTGTCCATAACAAACAGCTGGGTGGCCATGTTTTCTAGTAGCGCGTAGGGCTGTTCGGTGATTAAGTCGACGGTATGGGAATCAATAACCCGCGCCTGGCTAATGGGTTTGAAGATGCCTTTAAAATCGGGGCTGGATTTAGCTCTTAATAAGCTCCACTTTACATCGAGGGCAGTCATTGGGTTGCCGCTAGAAAAAGTCACGTCGTGGCGCAGGTTGAAACGAATGGTGCGGCTGTCTAAACGCTGCCAAGCAGTAGCCAAACGGCCTTCAAAGTCTTGTTTAGGGGTCCAGCGAATTAACGGGTCGTACAATAAGTGAGCCAGCTGCAGGGTACCACCAGACAGCTGTTCGTAGGGGTCTAGGGACACAGGGTCGGCGTCGTAGGCAACACGCAGTGTGTTGGCAGAGGCCCAAGTGCCGAGTAAGCACAGGCATAACAGCGTTGGATAACGCAGCCAAGAGAGTGTCATGGTAGCTCAATCTGAAAGCAAATTACCACTTTAGGTAATATGGGCCCGAATCGCAATCGAAAAAACGCATAACGCTAACTAACATCAATTAGGCTGTTGATTTAATATTTACGATGAGTCTGAAGGTAGAACGAATGGCTGGGATAGCAGGATTCGAACCTGCGCATGACGAGATCAAAACCCGTTGCCTTACCGCTTGGCGATATCCCAGCAATGTCCAAAGGACGGATCAAAATGGTGGCTATGACTAGATTCGAACTAGTGACCCCATCATTATGAGTGATGTGCTCTAACCAGCTGAGCTACATAGCCATTTTGATCATTCTCAAGCACAGTGGCTGTACTTGAGGACGCGAATTATTCCTTGTTTTTGGGGTGCTGTCAACACCCTCCGTGGGGGTTTTACACATTAAATCGGAAGTGCACTACATCACCGTCTTTAACACGGTATTCTTTGCCTTCTAAACGCCATTTACCGGCCTCTTTGGCACCTTGCTCGCCATTGCCGGCAATAAAGTCGTCATAAGCCACTACTTCGGCTCGGATAAAGCCTTTTTCAAAATCGGTGTGAATCACGCCGGCGGCTTGTGGTGCAGTGGCGTTTTGTTTTACTGTCCATGCGCGCACTTCTTTTACTCCAGCGGTAAAGTATGTTTGTAGGCCCAATAGTTCGTAACCGGCACGAATGACTCGGTCCAAACCGGGTTCGCTCATGCCGATGTCAGACAAAAATTCACGTTTGTCTTCGTCGTCTAGTTCGCTGATTTCGGCTTCAATTTGGTTGCAAATGGCCACGACTTGAGCGCCTTCGGTTGCAGCATAAGCGATTACAGCGTCTAAATGCGGGTTGTCTTCAAAGCCGTCGTCGGCAACGTTAGCAATGTACATGGTAGGTTTGCTGGTGAGCAAGTGTAGGCCCTTAATGATGGCCTTCTCGTCGTCGTTAAGGTCTAGGGTGCGCACGCCCATGCCGTCACTTAATGGCCCGATGAGCTTTTCTAGCAAAGCAAGGCTGGCTTGTGCCTCTTTGTCACCAGTGCGAGCGAGCTTTTGCACGCGCATTTTCTGCTTCTCTACCGAGTCTAAGTCAGCTAGCGCAAGCTCCATATTGATGATGCCAATGTCGTCAATGGGGTCAATGCGGTTGGATACGTGAATTACGTTATCGTCTTCAAAACAACGCACTACGTGTGCAATAGCGTCTGTTTCGCGGATGTTAGCTAAGAATTTGTTGCCAAGGCCTTCGCCTTTGGATGCGCCCTCTACTAAGCCTGCAATGTCTACAAACTCCATGGTGGTCGGTAATACGCGTTCGGGCTCTACGATGGCTGCTAGGGCGTCTAAGCGAGGGTCTGGCATTGCCACCACGCCTGCATTGGGCTCTATGGTGCAAAAAGGGAAGTTTTCTGCACCAATGCCGGCCTTGGTAAGGGCGTTAAAAAGGGTGGATTTACCCACGTTAGGTAGGCCTACAATGCCGCAATTGAATCCCATGGGATACCTCTAAGTAATGTTAATTAGACCGCTATTAATTTGTGTGCAGGTCGTTCATGGCTTTTTGCCATTGCCCAGATAATGCCTCGGGCATGGCTTTTATGGCCTTGTCCATGGAATTTTGGGTGCTAATGCGCTCGTCAAGCGGCGCTTTTTTTAATACGTAATTGGCCACCAATTTGGCGTTGCCTGGGTGGCCAATTCCTAAACGTAGGCGATGAAAGTTTTTATCACCGCTGCGTTTGCTAATAATGTCTCGTAAACCGTTGTGCCCACCATGACCGCCGCCTAGTTTTAGGCGTGCTGTGCCGGGAGGTAGGTCGAGTTCGTCGTGGGCTACGAGAATGTTGTCTGTGTCAATTTTATAGAAGCTACAGAGGGCTTGTACAGCCTGTCCGCTTAAATTCATAAGTGTGTTGGGGATAAGAAGGTGCACTTTGTGTCCGGCTACAAATCCTTGGCCGTAATCACCAAAAAAACGCTTTTCTGGGGCTAGGGTAATGCCTTCTTGTTGGGCCAGCTGCTCAAGCCAGTCTTGGCCAGCATTGTGCCTTGTGTGCTCATATTTGGCGCCGGGGTTGCCAAGGCCAACAATAAGTTTGATGGGTGTGTCTGACATAGCTAAGGGGCTCCAAATAAAAACGCCTTTGTTAAATCAATAACAAAGGCGCTTATTACAACAACAATTACGCTGCGCTAGTGTTACGCGCCTTTCTTGCCGGTAATAGAGGCGATGGCTTGGTCGTGGTCTGCGCCTAGGCGTAGAGCGCGAACTGTAACACCTTTTGGTAGCTGGATGTCAGACAAGTGAACAATGCCACCTACGGGTACATCTTGCATGTCTACCGTTACACATTCTGGCAAGTTAGCTGCTAAACAAGTGATTTCAACTTCGCTTTGAGCGTGAGACACTCGGCCGCCTTGGATTTTGATCGCAGGGGCTGTGGCTTCGTTGATAAACTTGATAGGAACCAAGATGTGAATTGGGTTGGACTTAGTTACGCGCAAGAAGTCAACGTGTTGAATTTCTTGACGAGCTGGGTGACGCTGTAGATCTTTAATGATAACGGGCTCTTCTTTGCCGCCAATGTTTAAAGTGATTACAGAACTGTAAAAACCAGCAGTTTCAGAAGCTTTCCAAAGGTCCTTGTGAACCAAAGTTACAGAAACAGGCTTCTTGTTTTTTGCGCCACCAAAAACGATAGCAGGAGTGCCGCCAGTTAAACGACGTAGGCGGCGGCTCGCACCTTTCCCTAGGTCATCACGGACTTCAGCATTTAGAGAGATAGACATTTGTCTTTCCTTATTTATTGTCCAGGGCACTTGCGACCGGTGCACTATAGGACGGTTAAAATGGCCTAACAATAGGCCGGTAATACTAGCGTTATGTTCTAAACATTGCGCTAATGGATTCTTCGTTGCACACTCGACGTACGGACTCGGCCAGTAAATCGGCCATAGTCAGTTGGCGAATGCTGCCACAGGCTTTGCTTGCTGCCGATAGCGGGATAGTGTCTGTGACTACTAGTTCATCTAGCGAAGAGTTAGTGATGTTATCTACCGCAGGGCCCGATAATACCGGATGGGTAGCGTAGGCCACCACGCGCTTGGCGCCGTTGGTTTTAAGTGCGTCTGCGGCTTTGCACAAAGTACCAGCGGTGTCACACATGTCATCAACCAAGATGCAGGTACGGTCGGTAACGTCGCCGATAATGTGCATGACTTGGGACTCGTTGGCTTTTTCGCGACGTTTGTCGATAATGGCTAAGTCTGTATTTAACTGCTTGGCAACGGCACGAGCACGCACTACGCCACCTACATCAGGAGAAACTACCAATGGGTTGTCGTAGTTTTGGTTGCTGATTTCATCTAGCAGTACTGGTGAACCAAATACGTTGTCTACCGGAATGTCGAAAAATCCTTGGATTTGCTCGGCGTGTAGGTCAACCGTTAATACGCGATCAATGCCAGAGCGGGCCATCATATTGGCTACAACGCGAGCGCTAATGGGCACGCGGGCAGAGCGAGGGCGGCGGTCCTGGCGGGCATAACCAAAGTAAGGTACCACAGCAGTAACGCGGGCTGCAGAGGCGCGACGCATGGCGTCGGCCATGAAGATGAGCTCCATGAGGTTGTTGTTGGTTGGCGCGCAGGTGGGTTGAATGATAAATACATCCTTACCACGTACGTCTTCCAGCAACTCAATGGCACTTTCGCCGTCGCTAAATTGAGACACCTTAGCTTTACCTAAGGGAACGCCTAAACGATCGACGACCATCTTAGCTAATTCAGGGTGAGCACTACCAGTAAAAACTTTAAGTTTTGACACCTTGGGGCACCTATGCTGTATGCGTTTAAGCCAAGTGCAGACACATGTCTGCACCAATAAATATGGCTGGGATAGCAGGATTCGAACCTGCGCATGACGAGATCAAAACCCGTTGCCTTACCGCTTGGCGATATCCCAGAAATACGAGGCGCGTATTCTCGCGGAAATAAGGGCTTTTGTCAACAATGGTTGCGCCATTACTGCGGGTTGAAGTTGGGGTTTAAACGCGGAAATGGATACAAGTTAAACCAGTTTTTTAGGACCAACACAAGGCGCACATCGGGTCCTTCAATTTCAATCTTTTTGGGCATGGGTAAGCCCGTGACGTTGCTGTAAGAGTGGTACGTCACCTGCCAGCCAGCTTGATCAATGCTGGCCGCCTCACCGGTCTCATTGTAGCTAAGTTGGGCTTCTGAAGCGGGGTGGGGGATGCCGAGGGCCCAATAACGCAGTTCCTGCATGGGAAATGCCCAGCCAAACTCTTGTAGAAATAGCAATTCAATCGATTCGGCCTGCACTTGGCCTTTGCTGCTGGTGGCGATGGCAAGCCCGGGTGTGCCTTCGATATGGAGCTGACCACTGCCCAGAGGACCACTGATTAGCAAGTCAAAATATTGTGATCGCTGGCGCCACGTCAATAGTCCAGAGTTGTTCTTGTCATCGGCGAATACCGCAAGTTTACCTTCTACGTCCCATTGTACTAATTTGTCTAGTTCGGCTTGTTTGTACGAAAAGGGTGCGTAGGCGTGGCTTGCTACAGGTTGCAGTTTGCTGGTGGGTGCGACGCTACAGGCACCCAGTATGAGGCACGCCGTAGCCAGAAAAATAAGCTTGATGCGGGATTGATGGTGGCTAATTCTGTTCGAAGTCATTTTGAGCATCCATGATGGCTTGTTTGATAAGTAAGTTATCGGGTTCTTTTGCAAGCGCCTCGTTCCACGTTTTAAAAGCGCCTTTAGTATCGCCTAAGGCCCACTCGACTAATCCTAGATGAGCGGCAATCTCAGCGTCCGGTAATATAGCATAGGCTTTGCTGAGTAGCGCTTTAGCTTGCCTTAAGTGGCCTTGCCGGTAGTTAAGCCAGCCGAGGCTATCAATAATAGCGGCATTGTCTGGCGCCTGCGCAAGGGCTTTATTAATGAGTATTTCTGCACGTTCTAATTTAATGCCTTGCTCCGCATAAGTATAGCCCAGCGCATTAAGGGCGTTAATGTGGCCTGGTTCTATGGCTAATATGCGCTCTAACAATTGCTCCGAGAGTATGCTGTTATTAAGGCTTTGTGCGAGCAGTGCTTGGTCATATAGCAAGCTAATATGATGCGGGAAAAGGTCTGTGGCTTCGGCATAAACCTGTGCCGCTGTTTCTGTTTCACCCAGTTGCAGTAGGTGTTCTGCCTGCAAACGGTATGCCTTGTCAGTGAAGTTTGGGTGGGATTCTCTTAGGCTTGTGAAGTAGGCATCTACATGCTCAAGTTCGGGCGCTTGTAGGTTCACAAGCTCAGTGATGGCTGCCCATTGGTCGGGTCCTAACCTTACCTGCTCGAAGTGACTTATGGCACTGTCTATTTGATCTGCTTTAATGGCGTTAAGCCCCAGATAGTAGTGGGCACTGTGTTTGTCTGGGGTTAGTTTTAAGACCTGTTTCAGGTGGTGTTCCACTTGTTTGTGGGAATCGGTTTCAAAGGCTAATAAACCGGCCGAATAGTGGAAGTTTGAATCTTGTGGGAAACGTCGGGTTAGCTCGTTAAAGTAATCATAAGCGTGTTGGTAGTCAGCGAGTAGTGTCAGTACTTGGGCATGCAGCACAAGCAATTGGTAGGCAGCTTGCTCCAGCGTTTGGGTGAGTGGACTAAGGTATTGGTTGGCGCTAACAATTGCATGTGTAGAGAGTAATAGATCACCGTACAGCACTTGAGTATGCAGGTCGTTTGGGTCTTGGTTTAAGGCTTTTTTAATGAATTTAATGGCTGCTTGTGGGTCGGACTTGGCTTGCTCTAAAAGGGCTAGCGCGTAGAGTAATTGCGGTTGCTTGGGGTATGGCTCTAACCAGCTTAGGTAGCGTTCGTAGGTTGATTCAAGGTCTGCTTCTGCGCCGCTGATGCTAATGCTGGCGACATGGGCTAAACCGTCGCCACCGCCACGCTTTAATCCCTCGTGTAGCGAGGGTAGGGCGCTGTCGAAATTGCCAACTTGAGCTTGAGCTTGAGCTAAATATTGCCAGGGCGTTGGGTCAGTAGGTGCCAGTTGTGTCCAGAGCTGGCTGGTTTTGTTGAGTAGCTCCGGGTCGTGACTATATTGCGCGGCAAAGGTGGCGCGTTTGATGGTATTAAGGTCGCCGGTAGCAGTCGCCGCCACTAATAAGTGTATTGCTGCTTGTTTGCTGTCAGCGCGTTGTACGGCAAATTCACCTGCCAATAATTGCGTCAGTGCGGTGGCCGGCAAGGGCGGTTTCGGTGTCGTGGCGTTAATGTGGTTAGTGATAGTTGGTTGGCTACAGCCCAGCAGTAACAGCGCCCATGCCAATATACCTGCCCGTTTGAAGCTAGTGAGTGTGTGGCTGGCGCTAGGGCTGGGCTGGGCATTACAAAACAATAGTTTAAGCTCAAGCAATAATTATTATGGCTAAATTGTAGCAAAGATTGAGGGTTGTAGAAGGGGGTAGTGGCAAATCGTGGCAAAATCTTTTTGCGCAGTGAGTGGCTAGAAGGGTTTTCTAGTGCAGGCCTTACTATGGGCGGGCTTAAGTTTCAGGTATAATGCTGGCCTTTAATGTTCCTAAGTATTGATCTTCACGCTCCGACTCCATGACTTTGTTTGTATTTGGTATTAATCACACCACCGCACCTATTGATGTGCGCGAGAGGTTGGCTTTTGCGCCAGAAATTGCTGCGCCTGCGTTGCAGCAAATCGTGAGTCAAACGGCTATTTGTGAAGTGGCGATTTTATCGACCTGTAATCGTACAGAAATATACGGACACTTGCCTGAGGGCTCGGCATTGAGTGCCGACCCTAAGCACGTTGTGGCGGCATGGTTGGCCGACTACCATGGCGTAGAATTGTCTCAAGTGCAGCGCCATTGTTATTTTCAAGAGCAAGAGCAAGCAGTGCGACATATGATGCGTGTGGCCAGTGGTTTGGACTCCATGGTGCTGGGAGAACCGCAAGTTTTGGGTCAGCTGAAATCAAGTTTCTCTGTGGCGCGGCAAGAAAAAACAGCTTCCAGTCATCTTATTCGCTTGTTCCAAAGCGCGTTTAACACGGCTAAACAGGTTCGTACACACACGGCCATCGGTGAAAATCCAGTGTCTGTGGCGTTTGCTGCGGTGGCCATGGCGCGACAGATTTTTGCCCAACTATCAGAACAAACCGCGTTGTTAATTGGCGCTGGAGAAACCATTGAGCTGGTGGCGCGCCACTTACGAAATGCCGGTATTAAACGTATTGTCGTAGCCAACCGTACATTAGCTCGGGCCCAAGACTTGGCGCTTGAGTTTGATGCCAAGGCCGTATTGCTCGCCGATATACCAGATTATCTTGCGCAAGCGGACATTGTGATTTCTTCCACCGCCAGCCAATTGCCTATTTTGGGTAAAGGGGCCGTAGAGCGAGCCTTAAAGCAGCGTAAGCATAAACTCATGTTTATGGTTGATATTGCGGTCCCCAGGGACATAGAAGCAGAGGTGGGCGATTTAGACGACGTTTACCTGTATACCGTTGATGACTTAAAAGATGTTATTGATGAAGGTATGCGCTCGCGCCAAGAGGCAGCGGTGGTTGCAGAGGTCATGATTGACTCTGGGCTGGCTGCCTACTTAGCGCATGAGCGCTCGCTTGATGCGGTGGCCACTATTCGCGATTATCGCCAACGTATGGAAGCCCTACGGGATGAAGAGCTAGACCGCGCCTTGGTATTGTTAGCCAAGGGTGAAGACCCCCATGCCGTATTGCAGCGCTTAGCGCGGGGGTTAACTAATAAAATGATGCATGCACCGACGGTACAGCTCAAAAGAGCCAGTGCCATGGGTGATGACCAAAGCCTAGAATTATTGCAAACTATGTTTGAACTGAATAAAACCTTATGAAAGCCTCAATATTAAGTAAATTAGAACAGTTACAAGACCGTTATCAAGAGCTAGAAGCGCTGTTGGGTGTGGCCGAAGTGATTATGGATCAAGATAAGTTTCGAGCCTACTCTAAAGAGTACGCCGAGCTTGAAGATGTGGTGGCTAACTACGGCCAGTATATGCAGTTACAAGAAGACATGGCGGAAGCCAAGTTGATGTTGGCAGAAGACGATGCCGATATGAAAACCATGGCTGAAGAAGAAATTCAAGAAGGCAAGAAGCGTCAGGCCGAACTGGAACTGGACTTGCAAAAACTATTGTTGCCTAAAGACCCCAATGACGGTCACAACACCTTTGTAGAAATTCGCGCGGGAACCGGTGGTGACGAAGCCGCCATTTTTGCCGGTGACTTGTATCGTATGTACACACGCTACGCTGAAAATATGGGCTGGCGGGTAGAAATTGTGAGCCAAAACGAAGGCGAGCACGGAGGCTACCGCGAAATCATTACGCGCATGGTGGGCGACGATGTGTACTCTCGTTTAAAATTTGAATCTGGCGCACACCGTGTACAACGCGTGCCTGAAACGGAATCTCAGGGTCGCATTCATACCTCAGCTTGTACTGTGGCGGTAATGCCCGAGGTGGACTCGGTGGACGATGTGGATATTAACAAAGGTGACTTACGTATTGATACCTTCCGGGCATCGGGCGCAGGTGGACAGCACGTTAACAAAACCGATTCAGCCATTCGTATCACCCACTTGCCTTCTGGGGTGGTGGTTGAGTGCCAAGATGAACGTTCGCAGCACAAGAACAAAGCCCGTGCTATGTCTTTGTTAGCGGCTAAGTTGTTGTCTAGCGCGCAAGACGCCGTGGCGGCAGAGCAAGCCGATGCGCGCAAGAGTTTAGTGGGTAGTGGTGATCGCTCGGAGCGAATTCGTACCTACAATTACCCTCAAGGGCGGGTTACGGATCACCGTATCAACCTCACGTTGTACAAGTTAGCGGACATCATGGAAGGCGACGTCAATTGCATTATCGAACCGTTAAGCAACGAACATCAAGCTAATATGCTGGCCTCTTTGGCTGAAGCCGATGGCTAGTTTGGATTATAGTCGCGCTGCGGCACTGGCTTGGGCGCAGGCTCAGCTGGTGGTTGTTGGACAGGATGACAGCCCCAAGCTGGATGCAGACTTATTGCTCTGTCACCAGCTCGAATGCGCTAGCGCGAGCCTTTATGCTTGGCCCGAAAAACGCTTAACAGACGCACAGTGGCAAGGGTTTAGCGCCCTGGTCGAACAGCGCAGCTTGGGGCGGCCCATTGCTCATTTGTTAGGTCAGCAAGGTTTTTGGAGTTTGGATTTGGCGGTGGACGCATCCACTTTGATTCCTCGGCCCGAAACAGAGCTGTTGGTTGAAACGGTGTTGAGCTTGGATTTGCCAGCCCAAGCTCAGGTTATCGACTTAGGTACGGGCACCGGTGCGATTGCCTTGGCGCTTGCCTCAGAACAACCGCAATGGCAGATTACAGGCATAGACCAATCGAGCGATGCAGTGGCTTTGGCACAAAAGAATGCATATGCATGTGATTTGCAGCAGGTGCAGTTCGAGCAAGGTGATTGGGCTAGCGGTTGGGTGAAGGATGCGCTGGCACCGATACACTGCATAGTCAGTAATCCGCCTTATATCGACGCCAAGGACCCTCATCTAAGTCAGGGTGATGTGCGTTATGAGCCCTTATCGGCTTTAGTGGCAGGTGATCATGGCATGGCTGATATCCACACCATTGCCCAGCAATCATCCCAGCTGCTTGCCACAGGTGGGTGGTTGGCTTTTGAACATGGCTATGATCAAGCGGCTGCGGTAGGTCAATTGTTAACCCGGTTGGGGTTTGTGCGCGTAGCGACCCAGAAAGACTATAATAGCCAAGATCGGGTTACGCTGGGGCAGTGGCCTTAGTCGGTGTTAATGAGGCATAGAGAGTTGTTATGAACGACCAACAATTGAATCGCTATAGTCGCCAAATTATGTTGCCCGAGTTTGATTATCAAGGCCAACAAGATTTACTCAATGCTCGAGTATTGATTATTGGCTTGGGTGGGTTGGGTAGCCCTGTAGCTCTGTATTTGGCTGCTGCAGGCGTGGGCACCCTAGTATTGGCTGACGATGATGTGGTGGACGACTCTAACCTGCAGCGGCAAATTATTCACGCTGAGGCCAATGTTGGTCAAGCTAAGGTAACCTCCGCTCAACAAAGTATTGGCGCCATTAATAGTGCTGTAGAGGTGGTGGCGTTAGCTCAGCGGCTCGAAGACCAGACCTTGTCTGAGCAGGTGGTTGCCGCCGATTTGGTGGTCGACTGTTGTGATAACTTGGCGACCCGCTTGGCAGTCAATAAGGCTTGCTTAGAGCATGCGACACCATTGGTTTCTGGCGCGGCTATTCGTATGGAAGGTCAGGTGATGGTGGTCGACCCGCGACACCCAGAGATGCCCTGTTATCATTGCTTAATGCAATTTACTGGCCCGCAAGACAGTCGCTGTTCAACCAATGGGGTAATGGCGCCTGTCGTCGGTATTGTTGGTGCGGTTCAGGCTATGGAGGCCATTAAGGTGATTGCCAAGCTTGGCCAGCCGTTGCTGGGTAAGCTGTTGTTATTGGACGCGAAAACTATGCAGTGGCAACAATTTGCGCTACCCAAAGACGCAGCATGCCCTAGTTGTGGCGGCGAATAATTAGGTTTCGTTTTTTTTGGCTTTTTTTTGAGTTTTTTTGGCCTTTTTTGCTTATCAGGTGGATTAGAGCCTTGACTCTGATGCTCAATGGTTTAATATACGCGCCTCTGCGGAGGGGTGGCAGAGTGGTCGAATGCAACGGTCTTGAAAACCGTCGTGGGTTAATAGCCCACCGAGAGTTCGAATCTCTCCTCCTCCGCCATTTTATTAGGGATAACTGAGTGCTTGGCACTGAGTTATAGCAGTACAGGGGCACCGCTACCAAGCCCCGCAGAGAATTTGGGTCGTTAGCTCAGTTGGTAGAGCAGTTGGCTTTTAACCAATTGGTCGGGCGTTCGAGCCGCCCACGACCCACCATCATTTCGTTACTATGCAGTTGTATGGTCACGGGTAGTAAAAGCAGTATCGTAGTACAGGGGCACCACTACCAAGCCCCGCAGAGAATTTGGGTCGTTAGCTCAGTTGGTAGAGCAGTTGGCTTTTAACCAATTGGTCGGGCGTTCGAGCCGCCCACGACCCACCATCATATCGAAGAGCCCTCGTTGGATACTAATCTAGCGGGGGCTTTTCTATTTAAGGGCCACCAGCCTCACTGATCCAGTACCAAGCCTCGATGTTTAAATGCCCAAGGCATGTTGGTATTGCTGCGCTCATAAACCAGCACCATGGTGGGCCATGGGTCTGCTGTGGCTTGGCTATAGAGTTGATCGTAAGCTATGGGTTCAGCGCTAGGGTAGTGTAACGGTCCGCCAATCCAGTGCCACTTTGGCAGTAGGATAAAGCCTCGTTGGTGTGCGTGTGTAGGTTGTAATTGGTCTAGCTCATTATGCCCAAGCCACCAGCCCCTATGATGCGCAGGGTTGATGCCTAAATTATCAATATGAGTGTGTTGCCAATCTTGATAGGCATAAAACAACATGCCGGTAAGCAGTAGCTGCTGGTGGCTGGGCAGCGGCAAGCTGTGGGCAGTTAGATAGTCCTTTACCTGTTGGGTTTGGCTCAATGGCAATTGGTGCTCGCACAACCGTTGCCACTTTAAATCTAACCGATCAATGCCCGCTGGCCCAACAAAATGAGCCAGTTGTGTGCCGCCTTTTTCGAGTAAGTAGTACTTTATAGCCAGTTCTAAGTGAACCACTTGATGTTGGTTATTGCGGTACAGCAAATCTAATTCACCCAAGGTGCGTTCGGGTGCCTGTATGACAATGTTACGATTTATAATGTGGTGGCTTGCACTGCCCGCAAACAACAGATCAACGCAGTCTTCAAAGTGTTTACCTAAGCGATAAGCCGGTTGTGGTGGGTAGTGAGCGAGGTGTGTTAGCGGTGGTGTGGATTGATAATCAATATTTTTCGGCGCAAAAATGCCGATGCTCGGGGTGGCCCGCATCAGTGGTTGGCTGTGTAATAGCCAGCGCAAATCTTGCCCTAGGTCGACATCTATAGGCTGACGCTGCTGGTGATTGAATTGGTCTTGTTGGCCCAAAATAAACGCTCCGAATAGATCAGTTAGCGAGTATAATGTATTCTAATGAATACGACACAACTACAATCCTATTACGATCAAACCCCAACTGCTCGCCGTATGGCGCTAGTGAGCATTGGCCTGGTGATCATGGTCTGCTCCTTGAGTTTGTCGGCCGTTAACATTGCCGTGCCGCGTATTGCCGATGACCTGCAGATGGGCGCTAATGCCGTGAGCTGGATACCGGTAGCGATGCTGTGGGGTAATGTGGTGTTTTTACTGCCCATGGGCCGCATGGCTGATATTGTTGGGCGTAAACGTATGTTCATCACCGGCATTGCACTGTTTGCGATGGCCTCGTTGGCCATACTACTACCCCAAACCATTAAGTCTGTGTTGGTGATTCGAGTGGTTCAGGGTATCTCTAGCTCCATGATTTATGGCACGAGTATGGCACTTATTGGCGTTATCTATGCCAACTCTAATCGTGGTCAAGCTTTAGGTATAGGAGCGTCTACTGTTTATTTTGGTTTAACCGTGGGGCCACTGGTGGGCGGTTGGTTAACTGAGCACTGGGGCTGGAAAAGTGTATTTTGGGCCCCTACGTTGGTGTTGTCCCTGTGTTTAGTGATGCTGGTGATTTATGTTAAAGGCGAGTGGAAGGCCGAACATAAAAGTAAGTTCGATTGGCAAGGTAGCCTTGTTTTTATGGCATGGGTGAGCGCCTTTATGATGGGTTTATCACGCTTGAGCGATTGGCGCTTTGCATTGTTGGCTGTTGCTGGCCTTGTGTTGTTAGGGGTATTTGTTTGGCATCAGGGTCAAAAAACGTCACCTTTATTAAACATGTCTGCACTGCGGGCTAACCGTATTTTTAATCGCTCGTTGTTGTCGGCCTTCTTTATCTATGGTTCCAGTTTTTCTATGGTGTTTTTGTTGAGCTTGTACTTACAGTACATTCATCAACTTAGCCCGAGTGAAGCGGGCCAGATTGTGCTTATTCAAACCCTAATAATGATGGTGCTAGCCCCCATTACCGGCCGCCTGTCGGAGCGCTATGAGCCGCGTTTGTTATCGACCTTTGGTTGCCTGTTGTTTGTGATTGGTTACGCCATGCTGTTTGGCTTAGGCATGCAAACATCGTTGCACTATGTGATGGTGGCTTTGGTGTTTTTGGGTTTGGGTTTTGGCTTCTTCTCTTCGCCCAATAACAACGCTGCTATTGGTTCGGTGCATGCCGATAAACTGAGTATTGCTGCCGCCTTGTTAAATCTAGCGCGGACTATGGGTAATATGGTGAGTTCGGCTATTGTTATGACCTTGTTCAGTGTCACAATGGGGGGCGCTGCAATTACTGCGCAGTTATACCCTCAGTTGTTGTTAGTGATTCAAATCAGCATGGGTCTGTCGGTGGCCTACGCGCTGATTGCAGCTGTGTTTTCCTATCGGCGTGGGCGTATCCACTAGCTCTGCTCTTAAAGGGTGTAGTCGATGGTGATAATGTCATAGCCTTTGTTTAAGCTAACCAGTTCCACTCGGTCATCCAATTGTTTGCCCACCAAGGCCAGTGCCAAAGGCGAGTCGATGCTAATGTAACCTTGGCTGGGGTTAAGTTCATCTGCACCTACAATACGATAACGACGTTCATGGCCATCATCGTCCACTAACGTTACCCAAGCACCAAAGTAGACCTTGTTTTGATCCGTAGGCAAGCAGTCGACGACTTTGACTTGATCGATGCGCTTTTGTAAATAACGGATGCGACTATCCATTTCTCTAAGCATTTTTTTGCCGTAAATATATTCGGCATTTTCTGAACGGTCGCCCAAGGCTGCGGCTTCTTTAACGGCTTGGGTGATGACTGGACGTTTATTGCTCCAAAGTTCGTTCAGCTCATCTTTAAGGGCTTGTGCGCCAGCTGGTGTGATCAACGGCGACCGCTTGGGGCTGGGTGGCCGGTAGCGGCCTGCAAAGCGTTGTTTTGCATCTTTCATAAGGCACAGAGCCTAGCGATGGCGACAGGCACCGCCGTTTCAACTCGCAAAATGCGCGGGCCCAAGGAAAACGAGGTAAACCCTTGATGCTGTAACTTACCTACTTCGTAATCGGTAAAACCACCTTCTGGGCCAATCGCCAACGTTATGGATTGTTTGCTCGCTGTGGGGCTCGCTTGTGCATCACGCGGGTGAGCCACTAGTTTGGTGCTTTGGCCAGCCCACAGTGCCAATTGGTCTTCTACAAACGGTTTAAAAAGAGGGGCTTTGTTGACTTGAGGCAAGTGAGTCGTGCCGGCTTGCTCTAACCCTAACACTAGATTGTCGATGATGGTTTGGGGCTGTAAAAAGGGCGTTTGCCAATAACTTTTTTCAACCTTGGCACTGTTTAATAAGGTGATTTCAGAGACTCCCATAGTTGCGCAAGTTTGCAAAATCCGGCGCATCATCTTGGGCCGTGGCACGGCTAACAATAATTTCAGTGGTAGTGGCTCGATGGGTGGCAGAGTCAATTTTACCTGGAGTAGGGTGGCTTCAGCCGTGTGTGTTAACACTTCGGCGTAGCCAGTGGCGCCATTGATTTGGCCGACTCGAAGGCGCTCGCCTAAAGCGGGTTTGATGACGTTAGCAAGGTGGCTTTGCCGGCGGCTGTCTTGGACATAAAGCTGTCCCGTGGCAGACAGTTCTTGGGCGGTAAAAAGTAGTATATTCATTAACCCGCAGTATAATGGTCATCTACGTTTATTGTCTGCACTTTTTTGTTGAAGGTGCAGCTAAAGATTGATTGGAGTGTTTGTGGTCATTATTGGAATTGTGGGTGCTTCGGCCTCGGGTAAAAGCGTATTAGCAAAAAATGTCATTGAGGGGTTTAGTTCTAATCAAGTGGTGATGATGTCGGAAGACAGTTATTACAAAGATCAGCGTAACTTATCTAAAGTCCAGCGTAATTTAACCAATTATGATCACCCAGAGGCGATGGATCACCAACTCATGACGCAACATTTAACCCAGTTGGCGTCGGGGCAGACCATACAGCAACCCGTGTATAGCTTTCATGAACATTTGCGCGAATCTAGCACCGTTGAAATGAAGCCTTGTAAGGTGTTGATTGTTGAAGGTATTCTACTGTTTACTCAAGCGCCCTTACGCGACTTATTTGATTTGCGCATTTTCATGGATGTGCCGCTCGATATTTGTTTAATTAGGCGTTTAGAGCGGGATGTGAACGAACGGGGGCGAGATTTACAGTCGGTGTTAGGGCAATACCAAGCCACAGTACGGCCCGGGTTTTTCAATCATGTGTCGCCTTCTAGAGAGTATGCAGATTTAATTGTGCCAGAAGGCGGCGAAAATCCAGCCGCTATAGAATTGTTACAGGCCCGAGTTGCACAAATGCTCACTCAGGCATAAGTTTTTGTACCCTTTGGAGAACATAATAATGAATAAAACACTTGTAGTTACCGCCATTTGTGCCGATCGCCCGGGCCTTGTTCAAATGCTATCTGAAGTCATTTATAAGCATGAAGCCAGTTGGGAAGAGTCTAGCATGGCCCATTTGTCGGGTCAGTTTGCCGGTATTCTCACTGTTAATGTGGATGAAAATGTCATTCCTGCGTTAGAAAAAGACCTGCGTGCACTCAGTGATCAAGGCATGGCCGTTACCCTCAATGAAAGCTCTGAGGCTACTGATGCAGTTAATCAACAAATTATTTGGCTCGACCTAACGGGCCAGAACAAGCCCGGTATTATGCGTGAGGTGTCTAACGTTTTTGTGGCCCAAGGCGTGAGCGTGCAAAGCTTGGACACTGAAGTGGTGAGTGCATCTATGTCGGGCGGTGATATGTTTGTTGCTGGCGTTCAATTAGAGGTTTCTAAAGACTTTGACCTTGAAAGTTTGCAGCACGCCCTCGAAGACCTTTCTGATGACTTAATGGTGGACCTCGCCGTCGCTGACGACGAATAATACTCGAGTGGCTATTACTTCGTATCGAGCATTATTGGCAAGCCACCCGCGGTTTATACTGTTTGGGTTGATTGTTGCGTTTACTTCATCCTTTGGGCAAACCTATTTTATTGGCATCTTTGGTCACGCCATAAGGCAAGATTTCTCCATGAGCCACACTCAGTGGGGCGGCATCTATATGGCAGGCACCTTATTGAGTGCATTGTTGTTGCCGATTACTGGTAAATGGATCGATCAAATTTCGCTCCCCCGATACACCCTAATGGTAGTGCTGTTGTTAGCTTTGGCCTGTTGGTTTATCACCCAAGCGCACACCATTGGTTGGCTAGTGATGGGTGTATTTTTGTTACGTCAGTCGGGCCAGGGGCTCATGAGCCATGTGGCCTTCACCTCTATGGGACGCTATTTTGATGCCCAGCGAGGCAAGGCCACGGCTTTGGTGGCCATGGGGTTTGCAGCAGGTGAGGCCATCTTACCTATCGCAGCGGTGGTGGCCATAGCGTCGGTGGGTTGGCGTTATAGTTATATGGGTGTAGCGGTGCTGGTGCTGGTATTCGTGTTGCCGCTGAGCCTGTGGCTGTTGCGGGGTCATCAGCAGCGCCATCAACGCTACGAGCGTGAGCTACAAAAACACGAACAACAAGCGCCTAAGGTGACCACCAGTAGCCGCGCTAATGTGGTGTCTTGGCGCCGCAGAGATGTACTTAAAGATGTTCGATTTTACTTGCTCATTCCGGGTGTGTCGGCCACGTCGTTAGTCAGTACAGCCATGTTTTTTCATCATTTAAACTTGGCCGATGAAAAAGGCTGGTCGCATGCCTTCATGACCGGTAATTACCTGTTGTATTCATTTATGGTGGTGATTACCGCGGTGATCACTGGTCAGCTTATTGACCGTTTTAGTGCGCGAGTGGTGATGCCGTTCACTTTGCTACCCATTGCGGCGGCTTTGACGCTGATTAACCTAGTCGACAGCTATTGGGTTATTTGGCCCTACATGGTGTTGTTAGGCGTGGGGTCGGGGTTGTCGCAAACGGCACAAGCTGCCTTATGGCCAGAGTGTTACGGGGTGCGGTTTTTAGGCGCCATCAAAAGTCTGTTTTGGACCTTGGTGGTATTTACCTCGGCGTTAGGGCCTGTGTGGTTGGGTTTTTTGGTGGATCAAGGTTATGCTTTTCAACAGGCGGTATTAACCATGGTGGTTTATTTGTTGTTAGCCACCGTTTTGATGTTGGTGGGCCTGCGTAAGTTTGGGGTATAATTAGTGGTTAATAAGTCATGTTTGAACTTGAAGTTCATTTTACCGGCGGAGTTCTGCCCTTGTTGTTAATGCTCGACAATTACGATTCCTTCACTTATAACTTAGTGCGTTATTTTCGTGAGTTAGGCGCGCAAGTAGAAGTGTGTCGTAATGATGAAATAACCATTGCCGAAATCGAGCACATGGCGCCCACTCATCTAGTGATCTCGCCTGGGCCCTGCACGCCTAATGAATCCGGCATTTGCATGGCTGCGATTGCTCACTTTGCCGGTAAAATACCGATCCTGGGTGTATGCTTAGGCCATCAGAGTATAGGCCAAGTATTTGGTGGCGAAGTGGTGCGTGCCAAGCAAGTCATGCATGGCAAAACGTCTTTGGTAGAACACCAGCAAGTGGGTGTTTTTATCGGTTTGGATCAACCGCTAGAGGTAACGCGTTACCACTCTTTGGTGGTTAAAGCAGACACCTTGCCCGATTGTTTAGAAGCCACTTCGTGGAGTCTTAATGCCGCTGGCGAACGTGATGCGATTATGGGCATTCGCCACAAAACCCTCGATGTAGAAGGTGTACAATTTCATCCAGAATCGGTGCTGACGCACCAAGGTCACGAGTTGCTGGCCAATTTTCTCAAGCGATAACTGCCTGCGTATCAAATTACTGCATCTTTTTACAAAATGATGGCTATAAGCGCTAAAGTTTGGTGGCATTATTTGCTAGAGTAAGGCCACTGTCCTGTGGTTTGTTATGGCAGAATAATAAAAGAGACCTTTGTCATGAATATGCAGCAGGCTATTGCCGCCGTAACCGAACACCAGCATCTAACCCAAGCGCAAATGACCGCTGTGATGAACCTCATCATGACCGGCGAAGCCACGCAAGCTCAAGTGGGTGGTTTTTTAATTGGGTTGCGCATGAAGGGCGAAACCGTGGACGAAATCACCGGCGCTGTAAGCGCCATGCGAGCCTTGGCATCGGGTGTTAAAGTGTCTGGTGACCATGTGATAGACACTTGCGGTACGGGGGGCGACAGTTCCGGCATTTTTAACGTCTCCACGGCTTGCGCTTTTATCGCGGCTGCAGCCGGCGCACAAGTGGCTAAACACGGTAATCGCTCCATCTCCTCTAAAAGCGGCAGCTCAGATTTGCTTGAAGCAGCGGGTGTTGAAATTATGCTCAACCCCGAGCAAGTAGGTCAATGTATTGCCGATTTGGGCATCGGCTTTATGTTTGCGCCCGCCCACCACAGTGCCATGAAACATGCCATAGGCCCGCGCCGAGAAATGGCGGTACGCACCTTGTTTAATATTTTGGGACCATTGACCAATCCCGCTGGGGCGCCGCATCAAGTCTTGGGTGTGTATAGTCGCCAATGGCAACGCCCCATGGCCGAAGTGTTATTACGCTTGGGCAGTAAACATGTGATGGTGGTGCACTCCGAAGATGGCTTGGATGAAATTAGTATAGCTGCACCCACCTACGTGGTGGAAGTTAAAGACGGGGCGATTAGTGAATTCAGCATTGATCCACAAGACTATGGTTTGGCCCACGACAACCTAGACGAACTGGTGGTAGACGACGCCACGCAGAGTTTGGCACTAATCAAACAGGCCTTTGCCGGCCAAGCGGGTGCGGCGTTAGACATGTTGCTACTTAATGCGGGCGCGGCCATCTATACAGCCGATCTTGCGGATGACTTAGACGCTGGCATTGAGGCTGCAAAACAGGCCATTGCTAGCGGTGCAGCACAGGCGAAGTTAGACCAACTCATTGGTTTGTCTCAAGGATTTTCTAAATAATGAATACCCCAACCGTATTAAAGCGCATCGTGGCGCGCAAAATTGAAGAAATTGCCGAGCGTCAGGTGCACACACCTACGGCTCAACTCAAGCAACAAGTGGTAGCGAATACGAGCGGCGTTATGGCACCTAGAGGTTTTGCTAACGCCATGTATGCCAAGACAGAGGCTGGCCAGCCTGCGGTGATCGCCGAAGCTAAAAAGGCCTCGCCTAGCAAAGGCGTGATTCGCCAAGACTTTAATCCGGTCGAAATTGCTCAAAGTTATGCCCGTGGTGGTGCGGCGTGTATGTCGGTATTAACCGATGCCGACTTTTTCCAAGGCCACGAAGACTATCTACAACAGGCCCGCTCGGCATGTGATTTACCGGTGATCCGTAAAGACTTTATTGTTGATGCCTACCAAGTGTACGAAGCACGCGCCATAGGCGCCGATTGTATCCTCTTGATTGTGGCTTGTTTAGAAGACCAGCAGATGCATGACTTAGCCCATTTAGCACACGACTTAGGTATGGATGTATTGGTTGAATCCCACGACGCAGCCGAATTGCAGCGCGCACTCCAATTAAGCACGCCTTTGATCGGTATTAACAACCGCAATTTACATACCTTTGACCTGACCCTGCAGACAACCTTTGACTTATTAGCTATGATCCCAGAGGATCGAATGGTGATTACCGAAAGTGGTATTCACCAGCCAAGTGATGTGGCGTTGATGCAAAGCCATACAGTAAACGCCTTTTTAGTGGGTGAATCCTTTATGCGTGCTGCTGACCCTGGTGCCAAGTTAGCCGAATTGTTCGGCGACTGGTAACTCATACTCGTAGGAGTAAGTAACGATGGACAATACCTTCACTAATGGCTGTACTAAAGCACTGGTGCTGCCCAAGTCTAACCCCATGGCTAATATTGCAAAGGCAGCCCTTCTGACCGCCACAGTGGCCTTGGTATGGGTGTTAACCACCACAGTCGCGTGGGCTAATGGCAACCAAATCATCGGCTCTTGGCTGACGACAGAAGACAAAGCCGTGGTAGAAATCTATCGCGACGGTGACCAATATTTTGGTAAGTTTACCTTTCTTAAAGAACCTAACTACGCGGCAGGTCATGAAGCCGGCTTAGATGGTCAAGCCAAAGTGGATCGCAATAATCCAGATGCCAGCCAACACAAGCAACCTATTATTGGTTTAGTGATGCTTAGTGGCATGAATTACAACGGTGAAAAGAAAGGCAAACACCAATGGAAAGGTGGAAAAATTTATGACCCAGGTAATGGCAAATCCTACAAGTGCACCATTAACCTCAATGCAGACGGTAGCCTTGATCTGCGAGGCTTTATTGGAATTTCTTTATTTGGTCGCACCCAAGTGTGGCGCCCACAGCAATAATTATAGGTAGTAAAAAAACATGCAAGCACAAATCAGTTGGGCCGGTGGTGTCAGTTTTAAAACAGAGTCTGGCTCAGGTCATACGGTGACCGTAGACGGGCCACCTGCGTTGGGTGGCGAAAACCTAGGGGCAAGACCGATGGAACTGATGCTCATGGGGTTGGGTGGCTGTACCTCGTTTGACGTGATGACGATTCTTAAAAAGACCCGCCAAGACGTGACTGATTGCGTTGCCCAACTGAGCGCAGAGCGGGCCGACGCGGTGCCTTCTGTATTTACTAAAATTCACGTTCACTTTGTGGTTACAGGCCGTAATTTGAAAGAAAAACACGTGGCACGGGCGATTAAATTGTCGGCCGAAGAATATTGCTCAGCGTCCATTATGTTAGAAAAAGCGGGTGTGGAAATCACCCATGATTACGAACTTGTAGAGTTGGATGCCTAAACGGTGACCGACACTAATCTAAACCGGTTTTGGTCGCCCAAAGTACATGAACTATCGCCCTACGTGCCCGGTGAACAACCCAAGTTAACCAACTTAGTTAAACTCAATACCAACGAAAACCCGTTTCCGCCATCCCCTAAAGTGTTGGCGGCCATGCAGGCCGAGTTAGGTGATTCTTTGCGCCTGTACCCCGACCCTAATGCAACTCAGCTATGTCAGAGTTTGGCTAACTATTATGGATTAGACACCGCTGAGGTGTTTGTCGGCAACGGTTCTGACGAAGTATTAGCGCATACGTTTCAGGCGTTGTTACAACACGGTAAAGCGCTCATGTTCCCAGATATCAGCTACAGCTTTTATCCGGTGTATTGTGGGCTCTATGGCATACAACAGCAGCAAGTGCCGTTGGCTGCTGACTTAAGTATTAATGTGGCCGATTATCAGCCACCTAATGGCGGTATCATTTTACCTAACCCCAATGCGCCTACGGGCGAATTGCTTAGCCTTGCTGATATTCGCCAACTATTGAGTAACAATGTTGATAGTGTGGTGGTGATTGATGAGGCCTACATCGACTTTGGCGGCCAGTCGGCGGTAGCGTTGGTGCCCGAGTTTGATAATTTGTTAGTCATTCAAACCTTGTCTAAATCGCGTTCTTTGGCGGGTTTACGAGTCGGTTTTGCCTTAGGTCAAAGCCATTTGATCGAGGCACTGGAGCGGGTTAAAAATAGCTTTAACTCCTATCCCTTAAGCCGAGAAGCTCAAGCCGGTGCGATTGCCGCAATTGAAGACGAAAGTTACTTTCAGCAGACCCGCCAAAACAATATTGCACAACGCGAAAAACTAGCCGGTGAATTGAAAAATCTTGGTTTTAGCATGACCAACTCGCAGGCTAATTTCGTGTTTGTAACCCATGGCACTATGGCTGCTAAGGACATTGCGGCATCACTTAGGGAGCGCGGCATTATCGTGCGCCACCTCACCAGTAGCCCGCGAATTACTAATCACTTGCGTATTAGTGTGGGTAGTGCCAGTGAGTGTGCAGCCTTGGTGAGCGCCCTTAAAGAACTAATCTAGAGCGCGGTATTGGATTGCTTCACTGCGTTCGCAAAGGCGCGAGCCTAAGCGCTAAAGGCTCTCCCACCCATAACGTGCAAGTGGATGTGATACACCACTTGGCCTCCATCAGGGTTGCAGTTCATTTGCACGCGATATCCACCCTCAGCCACACCGGCTTCCTTAGCCAACTTAGCTGCGGTTAACATCATCTGGCCCAAAAGGGCCTGATGTTCTGGGTTGGCATCGTTGAGGGTGGCAATGGGCTGCTTGGGAATAATTAGATAATGCACTGGGGCTTTAGGTGCAATGTCCTTAAAAGCTAATAGCTGATCATCTTCATAAACAATATCAGCTGGGATTTCTCGGCTGATAATTTTATCAAATATAGTACCCATGGTGACCTCCTTTTAGTGCAGTTGCTCACGAGCAATGGCGCGATAAGCAATGTCGCGTCGGCAAAACTTACCTTGCCACTCAATCTTATCAGCTAACTCATACGCTTGATGCTGAGCTTGTCCCACAGTCTCACCTAAAGCCACTGCACACAAAACTCGACCACCGTTGGTGACGACCATACCGTCTTCGTTAAGTGCGGTACCTGCATGGAAGATTTTGGTGTCTTTGTTAAGCTCTTCGGGCAGGCTAATAACGTCACCCTTGGGGTAGGTGTCAGGGTAGCCAGCTGCAGCCAAAACAACACCAACGGCTGGGCGGTTATCCCATTGAGCCAAGGTTTGGTCTAATACGCCCATCGCGCCAGCAACACACAACTCGACGATGCTGTTTTTTAAACGCATCATAATGGGTTGGGTTTCTGGGTCGCCAAAGCGGCAGTTAAATTCCAGTACTTTGGGGGTGCCGTCGGCGGTCACCATAATGCCCGCGTATAAGAACCCGGTGTAGATGTAACCGTCGGCCGCCATGCCTTCCACGGTGGGTGTGATAACTTCATCAAGAATACGCTGGTGCATTACATCGTTGACTACAGGCGCGGGTGAATAAGCGCCCATGCCACCCGTGTTGGGGCCTTGGTCGCCTTCGTCGCGGGCTTTGTGGTCCTGACTAGAGGCCAGAGGCAAAATATTTTTGCCGTCGGCCATTACAATAAAGCTGGCTTCTTCGCCCACTAAAAACTCTTCAATAACCACGCGGCTACCGGCTTCACCAAAGGCATTACCCGCCAACATATCTTCTACTGCAGTACAGGCTTGCGCTACTGTTTCGGCCAAAATAACGCCCTTGCCAGCGGCTAAACCATCGGCTTTTACGACAATAGGTGCGCCTTGAGCTTTGATGTATTCCAGTGCGGGTGCAATCTCTGTAAAAGTTTCATAGGCCGCCGTAGGAATGGCGTGACGCTTAAGGAAGTCTTTGGCAAAGGCCTTGGAGCCTTCCAGTTGTGCAGCCCCTTGGGTGGGCCCAAAGATATCCATGTCGGCGGCGCGAAACACGTCCACTATGCCGACAACTAGCGGCGCTTCTGGACCGACAATGGTAATGTCTACGGCATTGGCTTTGGCGAAGGCCAATAGGCCTTCGATGTCCATGACGTCTATGGCCACGTTTTTAGTTTTGTTTTCTAAGGCTGTACCCGCATTACCCGGTGCTACAAAAATATTGTGGACCGCACGGTTTTTGGAGGCCTGCCATGCAAGGGCGTGTTCACGACCGCCACTGCCAATAATTAATACATTCATGTTCGATCCTGTTACTTATGTTTGTGGGTTGCCACAGGCCTTAGACCTTCGCAATGACGCGGGATATTAATGACGGAAGTGACGCATGCCGGTAAAGATCATGCTGATATTGTGCTCATTAGCAGCGGCAATAATTTCATCGTCGCGCATCGAGCCACCTGGCTGAATAATCGCACTAATACCGGCTGCGGCTGCAGCATCAATACCGTCACGGAAGGGGAAGAAGGCATCAGATGCCATCACTGAGCCCTTAACTTCCAAACCTTCATCACTGGCCTTAATGCCCGCAATTTTAGCACTGTATACGCGGCTCATTTGGCCAGCGCCTACACCAATAGTCATGCCATCTTTGCAATACACGATGGCGTTAGACTTGACGTACTTGGCTACTTTCCAGGCAAATTGCAGGTCGTGCATTTCTACTTCGGTGGGCATACGCTCACTAACGATCTTCAGGTCGGCTTCCAACATTTGGCCCAAGTCGCGGTCTTGAACTAACAAGCCACCGGTAACGCGTTTGTAATCCAGTTCGGCCGCATGCAAGTGGGGCAAGTCGCCACAGCTTAAAACACGTACATTGGGTTTGCGGGCTAAGGCAGTCGCAGCAGATGGACTCACGCTTGGGGCAATAATCACTTCCACAAACTGTTGGTCGATAATGCGCTGGGCCGTGGCTGCATCCAGTTCCCGGTTAAACGCAATAATACCGCCAAAAGCCGAGGTGCTGTCTGTGCTGTAGGCTTTTTCGTAGGCTTCTGTGATGTCTTTACCCATGGCCACACCGCACGGGTTAGCGTGTTTTACAATTACACAGGCTGGATCTTGGAAGGCTTTTACACACTCTAAAGCCGAGTCTGTATCGGCGATATTGTTAAACGACAAGGCTTTGCCTTGTAATTGTAATGAGGTGGCAATGCATGCTTCTTTAGGCTCATGTTCAACGTAAAAGGCCGCATCTTGATGGGGGTTTTCACCGTAGCGCATATCCTGCATTTTGCTGAACTGGGTGTTAAAGGTGCGCGGGAACTTAGAAGTTTTATCTAGCTGTGAACCTAGGTAGTTGGCAATGGCGCCATCATACTTGGCTGTATGTTCAAAGGCCTTGCAGGCTAAGTCTGTGCGGGTAGTTTGGCTTAGGCCACCGTTGCTAGTAAGCTCTTCCAAGATGGCTGTGTAGTCGCCAGAATTAACCACAATGGCAACACTTTTGTTGTTTTTGGCCGCCGAACGAACCATGGTAGGGCCACCAATATCGATGTTCTCAATAGCCATGTCTAAGGTGCAATCATCGCGTTCAATGGTGGCTTGAAAGGGGTAAAGGTTGACTACAACGAGGTCAATGGCATCGATACCGTGTGCTTCCATAATGCCTTCATCTTGGCCACGACGGCCCAAAATGCCACCGTGAATTTTGGGGTGTAAGGTTTTAACCCGGCCATCCATCATTTCTGGAAAGCCAGTGTAGTCTGAGACTTCTATGGCAGCGACGCCAGCCTCGGTCAACAGCTTAAACGTACCGCCGGTGGAGAGGATCTCCACACCTTTTGAGGTGAGTTGCTGGGCAAATTCAACAATGCCTCGCTTGTCTGAGACGCTGATAAGAGCGCGATTGATGGCTTGATGGTCTGACATGTGAATTTCCTTTTAACGGCAGTGAAAATGGCGGGTTAAAGTAGGTCGTACTGTTTTAATTTCTTACGTAAAGTGCCACGGTTAAGCCCCAGCAGGGTGGCTGCTTTAGACTGATTATCGTGTGTGTGCTGCATAACGCAGGTAAATAAAGGCGCTTCAACTTGTTGCATAAATAGGTCGTAGAGTTCGGTGGTATGCTGGCCGTCCAGTTCTGCAAAATAAGCGGTGAGGGCCTGTTCTACATTTTGTTTTAAGGTGAGTTCGGTGTGTTCGCTAGGCGAAGGGGTGATGCTTGTGCTGTTCATTGGTGGGTTATTTGCTTCTACTAACTGAGTCATAAAATTAAGCCGCCTGCAGACTTGCATGTTGGAAATGGGCTTTCAAAAATGCGAGTTGTAGTTCTTGGCTGGATAATTGGTTAAAGGCTTTGCGTTGCTCTAAGTCGGGTTTAAGATACCAACCCACGTGTTTGCGGGCGATACGTGGGCCCATTAGGTCGCCATATAAGGCGTATAACCCCAGCAGATGTTGTTCTAATACCTGCCAAATTTGCGATGGCAAGGGTGCGTCTAGCTCTGAGCCGTGTTCAAGGTAGTGCAGCACTTGCTCAAACAACCATGGATTGCCTTGCGCTGCACGGCCAAACATCAAACCATCGGCTTGCGTGTGTGCCAATACCTGAGCTGCATTTTGCACAGTGCAAATGTCACCATTGGCCAATACAGGAATCTCAAGGGCTTGTTTGATGGCCGCAATAGTGTCGTATTCAACCTCGCCTTTAAAGCCACAAGCACGCGTGCGCCCATGTACGGCTAATGTTTGAATGCCCGCGTCCTGAGCGATCTTGGCAATGTCTACGCCATTGCGCTCATCAGCACTCCAGCCGGTACGAATTTTCAAGGTTACGGGCACATCCACCGCTGCCACCACTGCGGTTAAGATGGCTTTAACCAACGCTGGTTCGCGCAGAAGTGCAGAGCCAGCCGCTTTTTTAAGCACTTTTTTAGCAGGGCAACCCATATTGATATCAATGATTTGCGCACCAAGGTTCACATTAGCTAAGGCCGCATGGGCCATTTGTGCGGGATCTGAGCCGGCAATTTGTATGCTAATCGGTGTGCTGTCGTCGGTATGGGGAAGGCGTTTTTGAGATTTTTTGGTGTGCCACAATGATGTATCTGACGTAACCATTTCTGCAACCGCTAGCCCCGCACCAAGTTGACGGCATAAATGCCGAAATGGACGGTCGGTAATGCCCGCCATAGGGGCCAGTACCAAGCCGTTGTCGAGCTGGTGTGGGCCAATGGCAAAGCCTTGAATAACGCTAGAGTAATTCATTATAGGTTCAAGGGGTGCTTGATAGTCGCCAGAAGTGAGTCTAAATTCCAGGAGCCTATTGTACGATTTGTACAAAAATTGTTCAATTGATATGCACTATAACGTTTAAAAAATACTGCCATAGAGCAAGGATAATAATGGCTAATAAACCTACGCCTAGCCATTGGCGTACCACAAGGGGATTACGCTTGAGCATTTGCCGATGAAATCTCAGGCCTAAGTAGTGGCCAAGGGCGGTGGGCGCTAATAGTACCAGAGACCATTGCCATTGTAAGTCAACGCCAGCAATGGCAAAGGCAGACATTTTAATCACCACCAGAATAAACCACAGCATAAATAAGGTGTCGCGGTAGGACTCGATCGCCATTTTGCGTACCGCAACAGCAACAATGAGGGGCGCGCCAATGAGCGATACACCACTAAAATAACCACCCAACACTAATAATAAGCGGTCTACCCACGGTGACTGGCTGCTAATTTCCCACTTGATGACCCAGGTGACGGCGTAAAAACCGGTGATGCCGTAGATGATTAATACCATCCATTCATTAGGCAAACTTAGCAGGCCAATAACGCCGGCTAGTTTGGGGACGATCATCCAAGTGAGCGACTCACGTAAAAATTTTAAATCAATTTTTTTGAAGCTACGACCCGCAGTGATGCTAGAAAAGATGAGCAAGTGGGTGGCTACAACAGGTAAAAAGAACAGCGGTTGGTCAACCACCATTAACAACAAGGGCAAAGCCAGTGCCGCACCACCAAAGCCAAGGCCCGCGCGTACAAAACCTGACCATACAAAGATCAAACCAATGGCTACTAACTGAGGGGTACTAAAGTCCAGAAGGGTCACCTTTAATAATTAAACCAACCTTGCAGGTCATAGACAATACCAGCGCCCGAGAAACCTTTGCCCGCCAATACGAACCCCGTCAAAATAATACCCAAGGCCGAACTAACCACGTTTTGTGTGGTGGGATAGCCCATCACTTTCACCGGTTTGTGAATCAATTCATGAAAATGTATTGATTCGTCCACCTGTTGCAATAACACCTTGGCCTGTTGGATTTGTTTATACAGCGCAGGCTTTTCGGCATTCTCTGCGTTCATGAGTTCCTGCTCCAACAAGAACAGTTGATTTTGGAGTTGGTCGCGTTGGCTGGAACTGAGCATTTGTAGTTTGGTGGCTTTGGAGATGGTGAAAATACAAATACTAGAAATCACCACAACGATTAAGATAATGAGGTAAATGGTGGACACATGATGACGTGCCTGCGTCCAAGCAATCATGTTAAGAATGACCATGCAACTAATGGCATAGAACAATAAAATGGAGTTGTAGGCTTGAATGCGCAGGTAAAACGCCTCACCAAAGGAACGTAAAGTTTTTCGGCACATCATCCACGCAAATACGTTGCTAGGTTGGTTTAGGTCGATAAATAAATGGCCATTAGGGTGTTGGGTTGGGTCTGCTTCGATTGTTTCGTCGGACTCTTGAATTGTCGGTTGGTGGTATAAAAACTCAGCCAGACGTAACCCCGGGAATTGTATTAACTGGCCTAGTTTTTTGAGAGTGGCCGCTCGACGATTGAAATCATGGGCACAAATTAAACCAAAGTTTAACGAAGCGATGCTCCCAAAAAATCCAATCCCACAGCCGATAAAGATAAGGGTTTCAGAATCAGTCGCTCCAAAGGCCTCTATACCATAGGCCAAACGAATTAAAAACGTACTCAATAGTATGCTTATAACACAGGCCATCAAGAAGAGTCCGTAGGCGGTGGGAAATTTTAGGTGATACACGGTACTTAGAATTTGGTGTAATACAAAACCAGCGGTCACTTGGTCGTGATTTTGATGGGGCGTTGTTGCAATGAATCGTGGGTCGGTTTTGTGTTGCTGTAACTGGGCACTGGTGTGGGTGTCCATAGTGAAACTAATGCCCTGCAAGGCCACGTCATTTTCATCCATGGCGCAGGTGAGTCCATCTTCGATGAGTCCAGGATACTTGCTGGGCGAGCTCCAGCCTCCGCCCACTAAAAGGCGATTGGTTTTATCGCCCGTCCATTCGGGGGCTGGTTGGTTGAGTCGAGCATAATCCTCGGGGCGGTAATAGCCGTACTTGACCGATACGATGAGGGCCCTGAGGGAGAAAAACAGATAGGCTAATACCATCTGAAATAAATCAACATTTTGCACTAATTGGTCTGGCCCAAATAACCGCAGCATCAAGGCAGTGAATACCAGCCAATAAATAGGGTACATCAATACCCAGCAAAATATGTGATTGCTGCGGTCGTTGTGTTTCAAAGAGCACATAAATAGGCCACGATGGTTCATTACATGCCAAGCTTTGCTGGTAGAACGTTCAATCAAAAGCGCTGCTAACGGAGCAAATATTACCGGAGGTAGGTTTTCGTAGATGAGCGTAATTAAAAACTGTCGCCACGAAAACTGCACTGGTGTGTGGTAACTATCGATTTTATCTTTGGGGCTAGAGGCCCGCAATTTGGCGGCTTCTAAGCTGTTGGCGAACTGGGTTTGAGATTGTTCGCCGTTAGTTTTGGATGTTTTTTTATGGTGCTTCATCGCCTCGTTACCGGCCGATGAGAATGCCTTATCCATGTGACTCTCCCTGTTGTTGAGTGTAGTAAAACACTCAACTAGGGATACAAATGTACCAAAAAAAACAGGCAAACACCAATATTAGCTGCGTTTTTGGCCGTCGATGCGAACCCATTCGTCTTTAGCGGTGACCGTGTGCATATCAAACCAAGGTGCATAAGCGTCTATAACGGCATCGGCTTGGTGCTCAAGAATGCCGGACAAGGCAATCAAGCCGCCTGGTTGGGTGAGTTGCGCTAAACGAGCGGCCATGTCGATGAGCGGGCCTGCCAAGATGTTGGCAAGCATGATGTCAACGGGGTTGGTGGGTGTTTGTTCAGGTAAGAATACTGGGATCTTGTTGGCATCAATGCCATTACGTTGGGCGTTGTCTTTGGTGGCCGTTAAGGCTTGGGTGTCGTTGTCTACGCCCATCACATGGGCTGCGCCCATGAGCATGGCGCCGATGGCTAAAATGCCCGAACCACAGCCATAATCAATCACGGTTTTGTGTTGCCAGTCTTGTTGCGCAATCCACTGTAAACATAAGGCGGTTGTGGGGTGGCTGCCGGTACCAAAAGCAAGGCCAGGGTCTAACATTAAGTTGGCGGCGCTTGGGTCGGGTGCCGGTTTCCAGCTCGGGCAAACCCATAGGCGTTCACCAAATTGAATAGGCTCAAAACGATCCATCCATTCCCTTTCCCAGTCTTTGTCTTCTAATATTTCCAGCTTATGGGACGGGAAGGACGTTTCTGGGTAGCGATCTTGCCAGCCATTTTGTAAATAATTAAGCAGGGACTCCTCGTCGGTATCGGCTTCAAATAAACCCATGACCCGCGTGTCTTGCCATAAAGGTGTGGTGCCTTTGAGAGGCTCGAACACTGGCTGATCTGCGCCATCAAGCATGCTTACGGCACCTGCGCCGCACAGCAGTAACATGTCTTCTAAAACCTCAGAGGTCTCAGGGCTGGATGCGAGAGTGATTTGGACCCAAGGCATGGTGTGTAGTCTCTTGTTTAAATACAAAAAATAAAAACGCCGCCTTGGATATCCGTGGCGGCGTGGTAGGAAATTGATAGGCTTAAAGGCCTAGCTTTTTCTCTAGGTAGTGGATGTTCATGCCGCCTTCGGCAAAAATAGCATCCCGTACAATGTCTTTTTGTAGTGGAATGTTAGTTTTAATACCCTCGATGATCATCTCGTCCAGAGCCACTTCCATGCGTTTCAAGGCTTGTGCTCGCGTTGGGGCGTGGGTGATGACTTTGGCGATCATAGAGTCGTAAAACGGAGGTACAGAATAGCCGCTGTAAATGTGTGAATCTACGCGTACACCCAAACCACCTGGGGCGTGGAACTGCGTCACTTTACCTGGGCTTGGCATAAAGGTTTTGGCATCTTCGGCATTAATGCGGCATTCAAAGGCATGGCCTTCAATCACTACATCTTCTTGCTTCACAGACAATGGCAAACCACTGGCAATGCGCAACTGCTCTTTAATGATGTCTACACCGGTAATCATTTCTGTAACTGGGTGCTCTACCTGAACACGAGTGTTCATTTCGATAAAGTAAAAACCACCATCTTCATACAAAAATTCGAAGGTGCCGGCGCCACGGTAGCCAATTTCTAAACAGGCATCGGTACAGCTCTTGAGTACTTGCTGTCGTGCGGCTTCGTCCATGTGCGGGGCTGGGGCTTCTTCCACTACTTTTTGATGGCGACGCTGCATTGAGCAGTCGCGGTCAAATAGGTGAATGGCACCACCTTGGCCGTCGGCCAAAATTTGCACTTCTACATGGCGTGGGTTCTCTAAGAACTTTTCCATGTACACAGTATCGTTACCAAAAGCGCCCTTAGCTTCTGCTTTGGTGACAAAAATCGAGTTGATCAAAGCGGCTTCGCTATGTACAACACGCATGCCACGGCCACCGCCGCCAGCGGAGGCTTTAATGATCACTGGATAGCCAATCTCTTTGGCGATACGCATGGTGCGCTCGGCATCATTATCTAACGGGCCATTGGAGCCGGGTACCGTAGGCACGCCCGATTTTTGCATGGCTTTGATGGCGGCAACTTTGTCGCCCATCACACGGATGGTGGCGGCGGTTGGGCCTATAAAGGTAAAGCCACTGCTTTCTACCATTTCCGCAAAGTCTGCGTTTTCTGCTAAGAAACCATAGCCTGGGTGAATGCCCGTTGCGTCGGTCACTTCAGCAGCAGATAAAATGCGCGGAATGTTTAAGTAGCTTTCGGTTGATGAATTTGGCCCAATACATACGGCTTCGTCAGCCAAGCGAACGTGCATGAGGTCTTTATCTGCTTTGGAGTGAACCGCTACGGTTTTGATGCCTAATTCTTTACAGGCACGTAAAATACGTAGGGCAATTTCTCCACGGTTAGCAATTACAACTTTATCTAACATGGGAAACTCCGGTGGTTAGGCAATGGTGACCAGCGGTTGATCAAATTCAACGGCTTCACCGTCTTCAACCAATACCGCGGTAATGGTGCCCGACTTGTCGGCTTCGATCTGGTTCATCATCTTCATGGCTTCGATGATGCAGATGACGTCGCCTTCTTTAACCGCTTGACCAACTTCAGCAAACGCCGGTGCGCCTGGTGAAGGGCAGCGGTAGAAGGTGCCAACCATGGGCGAGACAACGGTATGGCCGCTGATGGCTGGAGCAGCGGGTGCGCTTGGGGCGGCGGCTGGAGCACCAACGGCGGCAACGGGTGCCGCTTGCATTACTGGTGCAGGGGCAGCCATCATCATGGCGCCAGAAGAGCGGCTGATGCGTACAGACTCTTCGCCTTCTTTAATTTCAATTTCGTTAATGTCGGATTCTTCTAGCAACTCGATGAGTTTTTTAACTTTACGAATGTCCATGGGAGCTCTCTATATTATTGGTAGGTAGATTAACTGCTTAAACGGCCAATGGCGGCGTCTATAGCAAAACGGTAACCGTCAGCACCGAGGCCGCAAATTACGCCCTCGGCAATGTCGGATAAATAGGAATGATGGCGAAATGTTTCGCGCTGGTGCACATTGCTTAAGTGCACTTCAATAAACGGGATATTAACCCCTAATAAGGCATCCCGTATGGCGACGCTGGTGTGGGTGAACGCGGCTGGGTTGATGACGATAAATTCTACAGCTTGAGCCGGCGCCGTGTGGATGGCTTGGATGAGTTCGTGTTCCGCGTTGCTTTGGAGGCAATTGAGGGAAACTTGGGCTTGCTGGCATTGCTGTTGGCATTGTGATTCGATCTGCGCCAAGGTTAGCGAGCCGTAAATGCCGGGTTCCCGTTGCCCTAAAAGGTTAAGGTTGGGGCCGTTAAGTAGCAAGATTTGAGCCATTAATATCTATCCGTTGCTGCAACAAAATGTTGAAGTTATATGGAGATGATAGCATGTTGCAGGAAATTTGCCGAAGTTTTTGTAATTTATTTAACCCTAGAGGCGGCGTGTCTAGTCTGATACCCTAGGTAGGCTCAATCACTTTAGGTCGTTCTATGTATTTCATTCAGGTTTTGCCTCAGCAGCGTGTATTTGGTGGCTTGCTATTGGTGTCATTGTTGTCGATTACGGGCTGTTCTGCGCCTGAAATCAAACCAGCTTTAGGCGTCAATGTGCAATTTGAGGCTAGCCCGGAGCAGCGCCCAGAGGCGGTTGAAGTATCCGCGCCTTCCACCCAGATAACACCAAAAACGAGTCCTGCGGCGACCGCTGGAGCCAGTGAGGTGGTCAGTGGTCAAGCCGATGTCTTGGTTGTTACCCAGTCGACTGCAACGCCGGTCATTAAAGACACCGTGTCCTTTTTGTTGGGCGAGGCGGGCTGGGCGTTTAGTCAGGACCGGCTGACTACGCCTAAAGGTAACAGCGCTTACGATTATTTACAGCGCGTGTTAGTGGAACAGCCCAAAAACCCCCAGGTCTTGATAGCGCTGGAGCAAATTGTGCAGCGCTATTATGAGCTGGTTAGACGTAGTTTAAAACAAGGTAAAGTGGCACAGGCGCAGGTGTATTTGTCGCGGGCGTTAAGGGTTTTGCCTGCGCATGCAGAAGGGTCTGCTATGCTCAAGTTAATTGCTGCTAACCAACCAAAACCTAAGGCCGCTATGGCAAGCATGCCGGTGACACAAAATCCAGCATTACGCACTCAGGTTTTGGCCCTGACATCAACCCAGCTGCAGCAACAAGACGAAGCAACGGTGGCATGGTTGACGCGGTTGGCTTTGAAAGCACAATCCCTTAAAGCGACTATGCTAATAGTGGCGCCTAAAGACGCCCAAGCACGGTGGCTCTATCAAACCATGAACAGTGCAGACCCTGAGTTGCGTATTCGGGCCAATATAAAGCGCGGTACCCCGGCGCGTATAGAGGTTAACTATGTAGCGCGTATGGACGAACTTGAAGTTTATGCCCATTAACACCATATACAGTACCATCAATGCATTTTGACACAAAGGACCAACAATGCCGCAGTTAAAACAAGGATTTAGAAACATAAAAGAAGATTACTTTGACGGCAGTCACTGGCTGTTGCGGGGTTTGGCAGTGGTCTTGGTCATCTACTTATTGGTAGCATCGGTGCTGGGTTTCTACTGGAACAGTGAGCCAGATTTGGCTACGCCACCAACCATAGGTACGGTCACAGGTGCGGCCACCACCCAAACGCTGCTGCATTTAGCTACCACATTAACGGATAAGCCGGGTGGCTATTTAACCAATGATATGATTTTGCCCGGCGTATTTATGGATAATATCCCTAACTGGGAATTTGGTGTTCTTATTCAGATTCGAGACCTGTCTCGCGCGATGCGTAAAGACTTTAGTCGCTCGCAATCCCAATCTACTGAAGACGGTGATTTGGCGATTGCCGAACCTCAGTTTAACTTTGACAGCGATAGTTGGTTATTACCCTCCACCGAAGGTGAGTACCAAACCGGCAAGCAAGCCCTCAACCGTTATTTGCAGCGGCTGGCTGATCAGCAACAAGGTCAGGCCCAGTTTTATGCAAGGGCCGACAACTTAACTCGCTGGCTGGGAGATGTGGAAACTCGCTTAGGAAGCTTATCGCAACGCTTGAGTGCGAGCGTAGGACAAAGGCGACTCAATACCGATTTAGCCGGCGACAGTGCGGCTACGCAATCTACTACTAACGCCGCAGAAAGAGAAATCAAGACACCTTGGTCAGAGATTGATGATGTATTTTACGAAGCGCGTGGCGCAAGTTGGGCTTTGGTGCAGCTGTTGAGAGCCGTGGAGGTGGATTTTGCACCGGTATTGGAAAAGAAGAATGCGCTGGTGAGTTTGCGGCAAATTATTCGTGAGCTAGAAGCCACGCAGGAAACTGTGTGGAGTCCGATGATTATGAATGGTTCGGGTTTTGGGTTGGTGGCAAATCACTCGTTGGTGATGGCGTCTTATATTTCTAGAGCCAATGCAGCCATTATTGATTTACGGGGTTTGTTGACCCAAGGTTAACCTTGGGTCACTGCGAAGGCCAAAGGCCTGTGGCAGTTCACCGACCGAAGCTTTGGATTGCTGCGCTCAGCTAGCCTTTATAGGCGGCGGCGGCAACTTGGATTTTAGCTTTGGCAGACTCTGCGCCTTCCCAGCTTTCTACCTTAACCCACTTGCCTTTTTCTAGGTTCTTGTAGTTTTCAAAGAACTCTTTGATTTGATTCAGTAGCAAATCAGGTAAGTCTGCAATGTCTTGTACATCGTTGTAGGCTTGAGTCAGCTTTTCATGGGGTACAGCCAATAGCTTGGCGTCTTCGCCCGCCTCATCAGTCATGTTCAAAACGCCAACCGGGCGGCAGCGTATTACGCTACCAGGCACAACTGGGTAAGGGGTTACAACTAATACGTCGAGGGCATCGCCGTCATCAGCAAGGGTGTTGTTGATGTAGCCATAGTTGGCTGGGTAAAACATCGGTGATGCCATGAAACGATCAACAAATAAGGCGTCTGCATCTTTGTCGATTTCGTACTTTACTGGGCTGCTGTTAGCAGGGATTTCGATAACAACGTAAATATCGTTAGGCAAATCTTTGCCAGCGGGAATAGATTGATAGCTCATGATCTAATTGGATCCTAATAAGGGTTAATATCTAAAGTGATGCGTTATGGTAGCGGTTAATCCGCTCTACTTCTTGCTTAGACCCCAAGATCACCGGTACGCGCTGGTGAATGTGGTTGGGTTCTATGTCCATAATCGGGGTTGCTGTGTTGCTCGCAGCGCCGCTGGCTTGCTCAATTAAAAAGCTCATGGGGTTGCCCTCATACATGAGGCGTAGCTTGCCGGCCTTGCTTGGGTCGCGGCTGTCGTAGGGGTACATAAATACACCGCCACGGGTGAGGATGCGATGTACTTCGGCTACCATTGATGCAATCCAGCGCATGTTGAAACGCTTGCCAATGGGGCCTTCTTCGCCTAGGAGTAAGTCGTTAACATAAGCTTGCATCGGCGCTTGCCAAAAACGTTGGTTGGACATGTTAATGGCAAATTCCTGCGTACTTTCAGGCACTTGGACTTGGTCGTGGGTCTGATAAAAATCACCATCAGCACCTAAGTTATACATGGCAACGCCGTTGCCCGTGGTAAGGGCCAAAATGACCGATGGGCCGTAGAGCACGTAGCCGGCAGCGATTTGTTTGCGCCCAGCTTGTAAGAACGTATTGGTGGTGACCTCAAGGTCGTCGTTAGGTGCGGCCAGCACAGAAAAAATAGTGCCCACAGTGACGTTAATGTCAATGTTAGAGCTGCCATCCAATGGATCAAATGTGACTAAGTAATCGCCCTCAGCGTTGCCTGCAATGGCGTCTTCTTCTTCTTCGGAAGCAATGCCGGCAACGCTGCGATTGGCCAGCAATACTTGTTTGAGTAAGTCGTTGGAAATAACGTCTAGTTTTTTCTGGACTTCACCCTGCACATTTTCTTGTTCGGCAGACCCGTATAGGCCGCTCAAAGCACCGCCACGTAGGCGTTCGGCAATGTTTTTACAAGTGGTGGTGATGGAGTCGATTAGGGACACAAGTTGTGGGTCAACTTGGGCTTGCTCAAGGGCTTGATTGAGGCTCAGCATGAGATTTTTAGGGGCGTCCATTTACAGGGCAAAAATAAGTACCTAATTATATGTTACTTGTGGCAAAAAGTCTTGCGGCTTAAGTCGTAAGTCGAGCTCTTTTGTGGGTTTTTTAGGCGCTAAGGGATGGGGTGGGGTAGCTTGTGCCGACGCGTCAAATAAGCTGTTATAATAAGCGTTAAATAATTGTTAGTGAAATGACGTATGACTTCAGTTTCCTTATCGAGTGCCAACAATCTAAAAGTAACCCTTGCCATTACAGGTGCCTCGGGAGCGCAATACGGGTTGCGTTTGCTCGAATGTTTGTTAGGGGCAGGGTGTCAGGTGTCGTTGTTGGTTTCGGCTGCAGCACAGGTGGTGTTAGCCACAGAAACTGACCTTAAAGTGCCAGCTGCAACGACGGCTATGCAGGCCTTTTTTAATGACTTGTATGGGGCTAAGCCAGAGCAATTGAGCGTGTTTGCTAAGCAACAGTGGATGGCGCCCGTGGCATCGGGTTCGGGCGGTGGTGATGTGATGGTAGTGTGTCCATGCAGTACGGGCAGTTTGTCAGCCATTGCTTGCGGCACCAGCAATAACCTGATTGAGCGTGCCGCCGATGTGCACTTAAAAGAGCGCCGCAAGTTGATTTTAGTACCACGCGAAGCGCCTTACTCAGAAATTCACCTCGAGCACATGCTCAAATTGACACGTATGGGAGCGGTGGTTATTCCGGCAAGCCCTGGGTTTTATAATCGCCCCCAAAGTGTCGAAGATATGGTTGATTTTGTGGTAGCACGAATTCTATCTCAAATCGGTTTGCCGCAGTCGTTAGTGCCCGCTTGGGGGGCGTAACTTTTTTCTCTATTTGTCTACAAATCGCGCTATAATGTGCGCGCTATAATTATTCACTATTAATACGAGAAAATGTCATGTCTGTCGCGGATTACATGCAGCAATTAGGTGCCCAAGCTAAAGCTACATCATTGGTGCTTGCGGCTGCGCCGACCGTGACTAAAAATAACGCGCTATTGGCTATGGCAGATGCGCTTAATGAAGCACGAGAGAGCCTTAAAAGCGCCAACGAAAAAGACCTACAGGCCGGTCAGGCTAATGGCTTAGACGACGCCATGCTCGATCGCTTACGTGTTACCGACGCTGGCATCGACGCCATGATGTTAGGCCTGCGTCAGGTGGCGGAGTTAGCTGACCCCGTGGGCGAGATAAGCGACATGAGTTATCGGCCATCGGGTATCCAATTGGGTAAAATGCGCGTGCCATTAGGCGTGGTGGGCATTATTTACGAATCCCGCCCCAACGTTACCGTGGATGCCGCCAGTTTATGTATTAAATCTGGCAACGCGGCCATTTTGCGTGGTGGCTCGGAAGCTAAGCACTCCAACCAAGCCATTGCCGCCTGTGTATCCCAAGGTTTGGTGACGGCCGGTTTGCCAGCCGCTTGTGTACAAGTGGTCGACACCACAGATCGTGCGGCCGTCGGTGAGCTAATCACTATGAGCCAATACGTGGATGTGATTGTACCCCGTGGTGGCAAGAGTTTAATTGCTCGGGTGAGCGCCGAAGCACGTATTCCAGTGATTAAACACTTGGACGGCAATTGCCATGTGTATATAGACGATGAGGCTGATGCCAGTAAAGCCATCAATATTGCCATTAATGCCAAAACCCGTCGCTACGGTGTGTGTAATGCCATGGAGTCGTTATTGATCGCGGCTTCAAGGGCGCAAGAAATATTGCCGCAGTTGGCGCAGGCCTATCAAGAGTTTGATATTGAGCTACGGCTGTGTGACCAATCCATGGGCATGATTAGTAGTTACCAAGGCAAAAAAATCAGTGCTAGCCAGGAAGATTGGAGTACAGAATATTTGGCCCCTGTGTTGTCAGTCAAAGTAGTAGCAGACATGCAAGAAGCGATAGAACATATTAATCGTTATGGTTCGCACCATACCGATGCTATGGTCAGTGAGAACTTTACCAAGGCGCGCTTGTTTATGGCCCAAGTCGATTCGAGCTCGGTGATGATCAATGCGTCTACCGCCTTTGCCGATGGCTTTGAATATGGCTTAGGGGCTGAAATTGGTATCTCTACAGATAAAATTCATGCCCGTGGCCCAGTTGGTTTACAGGGTTTGACCTCGCAAAAGTACGTTGTATTTGGTGATGGTCATATCAGAACCTAGATGCAGCGCCACGGTGTTGTTGGGCGGCACCTTTGACCCAGTGCACCAAGGTCATGTGAATTCCGCCCTTGAGCTGAGCCAGTATTTGAGCGGCCAAGCGACGCCAACGCAAATGGTGCATTTATTGCCCAACAGCCAGCCAGTGCATCGCCTTACACCTCAGGCCAGCGCCCAACAAAGGGCGCAGATGTTGGCATTAGCCACTGCTAAGTATGAGCAGTTGGCGGTGGATGAACGAGAATTATGTCGCCAGGGCCCAAGCTACAGTGTGTTGACTATGGCTGAGGTGAGGGCCGAAATAGGCCCGCAGCAACCGCTGATTTGGTGTTTGGGGGTCGATGCGTTCGCCGGCCTTTTGCACTGGCATCGTTGGCAAGAATTATTAGATTATGGGCATTTGTTAGTGCTCAGCCGGCCACAAGCAACGTGGCCGACTAATACCCAGCTGCTTACGTGGTATGCAGCTCATCAAGTAGCAGAAGCTAAGCAGTTATTGGCCTCGCCACTTGGACAGGTGGCTCACCTGAAATTAGGGCAGTATGCGGTATCTGCAACCCAGTTACGGCAACAACTGTGTACGGGGCAACAGCCTAGTGCATTATATTTAGCGCCTGCGGTGGCACAATACATTGCAGACGAACGCCTTTACGGTATATAACCGTGGGCAATTAATTGAATTATTATTGAAGTATTGGAATACAAATTATGGCTATGCCCATTGAAGATTTATTAAAACTGATTACCAGCGCCCTAGAAGACATGAAAGGTAAAGACATTGTGCAGCTTGACGTACGTGGTTTATCTAATGTAACTGACTATATGGTGATCGCCACTGGCACCTCAAACCGCCATGTGAAGTCATTGGCAGACGAAGTGTCATTTCAAGCCAAGCAAAACGGCGTTGCGCCGTTGGGCATTGAGGGCGAAATGAGTGGAGACTGGGTGCTTTCTGACCTCGGTGACGTGGTGGTACACGTTATGCAAACCGAAGCTCGCGAGTTCTACGACCTCGAGCGTTTGTGGAATCCAGCGCTAAAACAAGAGTTATCGAGTGTGGTTGAGCCGCGCCCTTAGATGAAAATTAAGTTGCTTGCTGTTGGTACTAAGATGCCCAGTTGGGTCACTGAAGGCTACCAAGAGTACGCTCGACGGATGCCCAGCGACATGCAACTTCAATTGCAGGAACTGAGCCTTGGTTTTCGAGGCAAAGGTGCGGACTTAAACCGTGCTATTGCTAAAGAAGGCGAACAAATGTTGGCCGCCATTCCGTCACAAGATCATGTGATCGCACTAGACGTGTTGGGCAAACCTTGGAGTACGCAAGAGTTGGCCAAACAATGCGGTCATTGGCGTATGCTGGGTTGCAACGTTACCTTGCTAGTGGGTGGCCCAGATGGCCTAGCTAAAGACTGCGTGGCTCGGGCCGACCAGCGTTGGTCTTTGTCGCCCCTTACCCTTCCCCATCCTTTAGTGCGGGTTTTACTCGCCGAGCAAATCTACCGCGCCTGGAGTTTGCTCAATAATCACCCCTACCACAAGTAACTAGCTAGCTTATGCCTTGGTCAAAAATGGACACTCAGCGCAACGAGCTTAACCAGTTCAATAGTCGCTTGTGGTGGTCCCTTTTATTGATCGTCTTGGTGTTTTCTGGGCTTGTCGCACGCTTAGTGTATTTGCAAATTTGGCAATATGATCATTACGTGACTGAGTCGGATGACAACCGTCAGCAGCTACAAGCGGTGGCCCCTACGCGGGGTTTAATCTACGACACTAACGGAGCATTGTTAGCGGGCAACCGTGCTAGCCACAACCTCACCTTGGTGCCAGAACGCTTGCCCGGTGGTCGGAAAGGTGTCGATGCGGCACTAGCCGATTTGGCTCAAGTGGTGACTGTTGATGCCGATGACATCAAGCGTTTTAAGCGACGCATGAACCAGCCCCGTAGGCCTTATAGCCCAGTGGCGTTAAAGTTCCAGCTAAATGAAACTGAAATTGCACAAATTACTGTCAATCAACACCGTTTCCCAGGCGTTCGAATCGTCCCAGAACTGGTGCGCTATTACCCACTGGATGAAGGTTTTGTACACGCTTTAGGTTATGTTGGGCGCATTAACGACCGAGAGCTCGCCAATTTAGACGCTACCAATTATAGTGCCACCCATCATGTAGGTAAGTTAGGTGTGGAGCGCTTCTACGAATCTGAGTTGCATGGCACTGTAGGTCACCAAACCGTAGAAACCAATGCTCGTGGACGCGTGTTGCAGGTGTTAGATCGATTGGAGCCGGTGCCCGGTAAAGACCTCACCTTATTCTTAGATGTGCAATTGCAGCAGCAAGCGGCTCAACTCCTGCAGGGCAAACGAGGTGCTATTGTGGCGATCGATCCAAAAACCGGTGGTGTTTTGGCGATGGCTAGTGCCCCCAGTTATGGTGCCAATCAATTTGTTACGGGTATAAGCCGTGCCAACTATGAGGCCTTACGCGAATCCGATGATTTACCATTGTTCAATCGTGCCCTGCGGGGGCGTTATCCACCGGCATCCACGGTTAAACCTGTGATCTCTTTAGCCGGTATTGATAGCGGCATGATTGCGCGTAACTATTCCATTTGGGACCCCGGTTTTTATCAGCTTACCGAGGGTGGCCGCCTGTATCGAGACTGGAAAGAGGGCGGGCATGGCCAAGTTAATATGCATAAGTCTATCGTTGAGTCGGTGGATACGTTTTATTATGCTATTTCGCATATCATGGGTAACGAGCCGATGACCAATTACTTGGCTAAGTTTGGCCTTGGACAGGTGACGATTGCGGATCAACCCGAAGCGACTAAAGCGGTGCTGCCAACTAAACAGTGGAAACGAATTAAACGTAATGCGTCTTGGTTTCCGGGCGACTCGCTGAATATGGGAATCGGGCAGGGGTTTTTGTCTGCCACACCCACACAATTAGCAACTATGGCCATGGTATTGGCCAACAAGGGTGAGTGGCATCAAATCCGTATGATTAAAGCCATTGATGACGAAGCTGTAACTAAGGTTAGTGACGTTGGCCGTAAAGACCCAGCCCAGCCGGCTAACGTGTCACTCAAGCGCCCTAGCGATTGGAACAAGATACACGCGGCGATGGTGGATGTGATGCATGGTAAAAAGGGCACGGGCCGGCGCAGTGGGGCTAACAGCAGTTATAAGATGGCAGGTAAAACCGGTACTGCACAGGTGTTAGGTATTAAGCAAGACTCCACTTATGATGCTGCTCAAATTGCCGAGCGTTTTCGTGACCATGGCCTCTATATCGGCTGGGCTCCAGCCAAAGATCCGGTGATAGCCATTGCGGTTATTATTGAAAATGGCGGTGGCGGTAGTTCGGCTGCGGCACCCTTAGCTCGAAAAATGTTTGATGCCCGTATGTTGAGCTTAGATAGCACCCTCCCCACTGGAGTGAAGGACGATGGCTGATTTCCAGAGGTTGGCGCCGGAGGCCAGAAAACACCTGCGACAAGGGCCCGGGGTTTGGGTTAGGTTAAAGCTCGATCCATGGTTACTGATCTTGTTGTTGGCGATTATGTCATTTGGCCTCATCGTCCTCTATTCAGGTTCGGGAGCCAGTGAAGCCGCAGTACAAAAGCAGCTGGTGCGTTATGGTGTGGCGCTGTTGGGTATGGTGATTATTACCCAGATCAACTTGCGTTTGGTGCAGAGGTGGATGCCCTTGCTCTATGTGGGTGGGTTGTTATTGCTGCTTGCGGTGCTGTTATTTGGTGTGGGGGCAAAGGGCGCTCAACGCTGGCTATCGATACCCGGCCTACCCAGGTTTCAGCCGTCTGAAATTATGAAGTTAGTGGTGCCCTTAACGGTGGCGTGGTATCTAGCCAGTCGGCCAAGGCCGCCCCATTTAACCCATGTAGTGGTCACCATGTTGTTAGTAGCACTGCCGGTATTGTTAATTGCCAAGCAGCCTGATTTAGGTACGTCGTTGTTAATTGGTAGCTCTGGCATATTTGTTATCTTTTTTGCCGGCTTACTGTGGCGTTATGTGGTGGCGGCTATGGTGTTGGGTGCCGCGGCACTGCCGTTGTTATGGATGGGCATGAGGCCATACCAACAACAACGCGTGATTACCTTTTTGGACCCAGAAAGTGACCCCTTAGGCGCGGGTTGGAACATTATACAATCTAAAATTGCCATCGGTTCTGGCGGAGTTGACGGTAAAGGCTGGTTGCAAGGCACTCAGTCACACTTGGATTTTTTGCCCGAAACCCATACCGACTTCATTATTGCTGTACTGGCTGAAGAATTTGGCCTGGTGGGTGTGTGCGCTTTGTTATCACTGTACTTTTTGGTATTAATTAGAGGTCTTATTATTGCAGGCCACGCCGCCCATCCGTTTGACCGCATGTTGGCAGCCAGCTTAACGCTTACCTTTTTCGTTTATGTGGTGGTTAATATTGGTATGGTGAGCGGTGTGCTGCCGGTGGTGGGTGTGCCTTTGCCGCTGGTGAGTTATGGTGGCACATCAGCGGTCACCTTGATGGCCAGTTTAGGTTTGCTGATGTCTATCCATGCCCGCAGGCCTCAACGCACCTAAAGCTCAGGCTTACTTACTGAGTGTATTGAATGGGCAACCGTTGCGTCACGCGAGTCATAAGCTCGTAGCCAATGGTGCCGGCATGATGCGCCACTTCGTTAATGCTCAAACCTTTACCCCATAAACACACTTGATCACCCACCTCAACGCCGGTCAGGTTGGTCACATCGATGGTGATCATATCCATGGACACGCGTCCCACAATGCTAGCCCGTTGTCCCTTAACGACTACGGGAGTGCCGGAGGCCGCACTGCGTGGGTAACCATCACCATAGCCTATGGCGACAGTGGCGATGACCGAAGGCCGAGGCGCACACCACTGTTGGGCGTAACCTACGGTTGCTCCAGTGTCGATATGGCGCAATGATATAATCGCCGAGCGAAGTTGCATTACCGGCTTTAAGCCAGTGTTAGAGGCATGTTCTGCGTCAAGGGGAGAGTTGCCGTAGAGCATGAACCCCGCTCTATTCCAATCGCCATGGGCTTGGGGCCACGCCATGATGGCCGCCGAGTTAGCCAAACTGACCGGCTGCTTAAAGTGTTTGGTGGTGGCTGCAAAACGCGCCACTTGAACCATCGTGAATGGATTTTCGGTTTCATCAGCGCTGGCGAAGTGAGTGGCAAATACCATGTCAGGTGACACGTTTTTGCTGGCCAGCAACTGTTCATAGAAGCCCCTTACTCGGGTTGGGTTAAGGCCCAAGCGGTGCATACCGCTGTCTATTTTTAGCCAAACCTTCAAAGGTGTGCTGACTTTAGCCTTGACGATGGCCTCTACTTGTACAGGATCTTCTACCATGAGCCAAAATTCGTGCTCGGCGGCAATGCTCACTTCGTCGGCGCTAAAGGTACCCTCTAACAAAAGGATAGGCTTATAGATGCCTGCCTCACGCAGTTGGATGGCTTCTTCGATACACGCCACACCAAATGCAGGCGCGAAAGGTTGCAGTGCTTTGGCGCAGGCCACAGCGCCATGACCATAGGCATTGGCTTTGACCACGGCCATGGTGTTAGATTGTGGTGCCAGTTGACACGCCCACTTATAGTTTTCTATCAGCGCAGCGAGGTCAACCACCATGTGGCTAGGACGGGCCATGGAAAGGTCTCGTTAGTAGTTAAATTTACCGGCGCTGTATAGCTTAGCAGCGCGTTCCCAAATAACGCCAGGTTTGCCGTCACCGACGGGCTGGCCATCTAGTTCAGTCACGGGTGCAATCTCTTTGCTAGAGCTAGAGATCCAAATTTCGTCGGCGTCAAAGACTTCCTGTTTGGTAATAGCGCGCTCTTCTACCGGAATGCTGCCATCTGCACGTAACACGCCTAAGGCAATAAGGCGGGTAATGCCCGGCAATATTTGGTGATCTAAGGCGGGCGTGATAACAGTGCCTTTTTTAACGATGTAGGCATTGCATGCACCACATTCAGTGAGCTCGTCATTGCTATTAAACAATAATACTTCGCCGCTGCCTTGGCTGTAGCCTTGTTGGTAATGCATGACATTGCCGAGCAAAGAGATAGACTTAATATTACATCGCTGCCAGCGTTGATCTTGCATACTGGTGACCTTATAAGCGTGTACTTTATCGCGTTCAGGAATAGGCGCTGCAGGAATTTCCGTAGGCATGGCAAATACCGTCGGTGCGACACCTTTAGGGTAAGGGTGGTGACGCTTGGTGTCTGCACCACGAGTCACATGCAAATACAAACCAACTTGCGGTGCTGGGTTACGCTCTATGAGTTGTTCACAAACTTGGCGCCACTCATCATGGCTCCAATTTAGTTCAATTTCTAAGGCTGCAAGTCCTTCGATCATACGGTCGATGTGAGGCCCAAACCCCACCATCCTGCCATCATAGGCAGGGATCACTTCATAGATGCCGTCGCCAAATAAAAAGCCACGGTCTAGGGGTGAAATGCTGGCTTGCTCAATTGGCATGTAAGTGCCATTTAGATAAACAATGCTCATAGGATAACTCTCTTATGCCACGCTACGTATTTTGTGTGTGTGGGGTTTGGTTGACCAGTTGGCTCGCACTGTCGGCTAACAACTGGGGTAATAATCGGTCTTCATCTTGGCGCCAGCCACAGCAAAACTTGAGTTTCGGTGGTGCGGGATCAACCTTAAACGAGATCAGCCGGCCGGCTTTAAGGGCGTCGGCAACGATCGGTTCGGGCAACAACGCAATGCCAGCACCTTGTTCGGCCATAGCCAATAATCCAGACACCGAATTGCTAGTATGGAATTTGGGTTTTTCCAATACTTGGCTAAACAGCTCTTGTAAGTGTTTGCCGGGGCCTGTGGCGCTAGGAAAACTCAAAATGGGCCAGCGACTCAATGCGTCTAAGTTTAAATATGACTCGGTTTTCATCAACGTTGGGCTACCCACCCAGGTCTGTGGGTATGCACTCAGGGGTTGGGTTTTAACTGTGCTGGCTTGGCCCGTATACACCATCAAGGCCAGGTCTAGCTGATGGTCTTCGAGCTGTTTATAGAGTGCCAACGAAAGGTCGATGGTGAGCTCAAATTGAATTAACGGGTGCTGTTCACGCCAGACTTTAAGTAAATCCCTAAGCCATAGGTGGGCCACTGTATCGGCAATGCCAATACGAAATACACCCTGCTGTGGTGATTCGTCTTGTAACTGAGCTTTCATCTCGTTGCTAATGGCCACCAATCGTTCGGCAAAGGGTAGTAGTTGCATGCCACGAGCAGTGAGTTTGGTGCCACTTTGATCACGTTTAAATAGCTTTACACCTAGCTCTTCTTCTAAGGTCGCAATACGGGCCGAAATAGCGGGTTGTGATGCATGTAACTGTGCTGCGGCACCATGGAAACTGCCTAGGGTAGCGACTTTGATAAAGCTATTTAGGTTGCGAAGGCGCACGTTTATTTCCTTTTGCTAGGCCGAGCCGGTGAAGCCGGTGATATTGCGTAACTGATGGATCACGTCTAAGCCTTCACTCACGGGCAAACCATCTTCGGTTAACTGGTTCTCACGAGTGACGCCGTCAACACTGCCTAAGTCGGACAAATACTGCAATATCGCTAAAGGATCGATTTTAGCTAATAAATCCTGGCCCCGCCAGAGCCCCAAAAATGCAATGAGGCCATAGGCTCCCCAGTTAGATACATCGGCGACAATGAGTTCGTCGGCCGAGGTCATGGCGGGCACAATATTAAGTGATTTTAAAGCATGGTTGACCTTGCCCATGCCGATTTCGTTGCCGCCGTCGCCCACTGCAATAGTCGGGCATTGAGACCAATCCATAAAACCGTCAAAACAGGCGGTGCGTGCGCTGATGCTTTCGCCACGCATATTATAATAACCGCCATCGGCGGCCTGTCCGGGACGTTCAATAGAGACAATCGCTTGGGGTTTAAGTTGGGTTAATGCGGCCAAGGTGTCGGCCTTATTGTTGTGGTTGTCACCGACACTGATTTCATAGGTGCGGTAACGGGCCGAGAGGGCGCCTACTAAGGGTTGACCACAGACGATGATGGGGTTGGCTCCTAGGGTTTCTAGGGCCTCATAAAGCGCAATGCTACCTACCGGACCATCGGTTTCGAAGGTGCCCACAACGGGAAAACCAGTGCCAATGAGTATGGTGGCTGAGGGGTTAGTGTTGTCGCTGAGGCAGGTCCGTAGGATTTGTGCAGCACGCAAACAGTAACCCGCCTCTAAGGCAGGCTGAACTTGGGCCATGCCACGGGGATTACGAGCCACTAAGGCGTCTTCTATTTGTTGGCTCAGGTGTTGGTCGTTAAGCATAACTAATCCTTGGTGTGAAGCAGGGGGGTGGCATCAAACTTGAGTTGCGCCAAGGTGTTGATGGTATGGGCTTGGTACAAGTCGATAATTTCAAAGGTGATGGTGTTGCCCGGTCTTAGTTGAGCTAGGCGCGCTGTGTCGCGGGCGATTACAGAACCCAATTTAGGGTAGCCACCAATGGTTTGTCGATCATTGAGCAAAACAATGGGTTGACCGTCGGCTGGCACTTGAACCGCACCTAAGGCAATGCCTTCCGACAACATCTGTTGGCTGGGGCAGGCGATCGACGGCCCTTGCAAACGCATGCCCATGCGGTCACTGCGGTCGGTCACTTGATATTGACTGTGCTGTAAACGGGCCTTAGTGGCGGCGTCAAACAGGTTGTGTTGATAGCCCAGCACTAAACGTAAATGGGCAGATTCTGCGTATATGGGTTGGTGCTGAGGGGCTAAGCTTAGCTGATCATGCTGGAGTACAGTGGCGCAGGGGAGTTGGTCGTTGGCTGCCAATTTGAGGCCATTTAACCCACCTATTTTTTCGCGCATAACGGTGGCGCAACTGCCAAAGCTTGGGTCAATGTTAAAACCACCGGCCACGGCTAGGTAGGTGCGGCAGCCTTGGCTAGAATACCCCAGCTTAACTTGATCACCAGCGACCACCTTGTGGCCGCACCAAAGTGGTTTGTTAACCCCGTTGATGCTGACGTCCAATTCCGCGCCAGTAATACAAATGTAACTGTCGGTTTGCGCTTGTAGTTGTAAACCACCAAAACTGACTTCAATGGCACAGGCGTTGGCGGCATTGCCCAGAATGCGGTTGGCCCAAGCAAAGGCTTCGCTGTCTAGTGGCCCGCTGCTGGTTAACCCAATTTCGTGTTGGCCAAAGCGGCCTAGATCTTGAAGTAAGCTCAAGAGACCGGGTTGAAGGACTTTAAAACTCATGTAATTGGCCCCCTAAAGTCACGTACTGGGCTTGATCTATAGGGTAAAACTGAACGCGGTCACCGACATTGACTGGCATGTGCGGCACCTGTTGTGGGTTAAACATGGGGGTAGGGCAGAGGCCAATAAGGTTCCAACCGCCCGGTGACGGGGCTGGATACACGGCGGTCTGGCGGTCGGCAATAGCCACCGCACCGGTCGGGACTTTGAGTCGAGGGGTGGCTAACCTTGGCGCAGCCAGGCGTTCGTCGATCTCGCCTAAGTAGGCAAACCCGGGTGCAAAACCAATGGCGTAAACACGGTACTCGGTCGCACAATGCAAGTCGATGGTTTGCTCCACGCTCAGCTTCGCGTTGGTGGCTAGCAAACTCAGTTCAGGGCCATATTTGGTGCTATAAAATACCGGCAGCTTCACCAATTTACTGGCTTCTTGTTGGGTTGCTAAGGGCCTTGATAAGGCGCTACGTAACTGTTGCTTCACCCATAAGTGATCGCAGTTGGTGCTGTTAAAAATCACCAGCAGAGAGGCATAAGAAGGCACTAGGTCTAACAGGTGGTGGCCTAGCTGGTGTTTAATTTGGGCTGTGGTCGCGGCTATTTTAGCGCTAACCTCGGCACTAATGACGGTGCTATTGGGTTCGCCAAAATAAATGATGTAGCTGTTTTCACTGGCTATTTCAATGCTGTCTACGCGACTCATGTGCACTAACCCGCAGTGTTGTTTTGTTGAATTAACTGGCGTATATCGGCAATGGCTGCAATGCCAGCATCATTGTCACCGTGCACGCAAAGGCTGTCGACTTTAAGGTCTAATGATGCCCCACCTACGCTAGTAATAATGCCCGTGCCTAACAACTGAGAAACTTGTGCCATCATTGCGTCATGGCCGAGTACGGCACCACTTTTACTCCGCGCCATTAAACGGCCGTCGTCTTCGTAGCGGCGGTCTGCAAAGGCCTCAAAGTACAATTCTAAAGATAATGCGTGTGCTTCGTGTTCATGGGTTGCCGCCAAGGTAGTGGCTTGTAACATGAGTTTAAGGCTGCTGCCATAGCTTTGGTTATACTGGCTAAGCGCCTGCATAATTGCTTGGCGCACCTCTAGCTTGGTCATCATGTCGTTGTATAGAGCACCATGGGGTTTTACGTAGGCCAGTTGTAAACCTTGGCAGGTGGCCATACCATCCATAGCGGCGATTTGGTAGTGCATAAACGCGATGATTTCGGCACTGGAACAATTCATGGAGCGGCGACCAAAACCGACTAAGTCGGGATAGGCCGGATGGGCACCAATCATCACTCTGTGTTGTTTGGCTAAGCTCAAGGTGTTTTGCATTACGAGTGGGTCACCGGCGTGAAAGCCGCAAGCAATATTGGCTTGATCAATATTGGCCATGGCTTTGGTATCTTGGCCCATGGTCCAGGAACCGTAGCTTTCGCCTAAATCGCAGTTGAGTAGCATGGCATTAACCTCGTTTATAAAATAGACAGCTTGCTGTTGTTTAGATCGGTGACCAACATACAGCCCGGCGCATGGGTAATGCAAAACTCTGGTTTAGCTTGCTCTACGGCGACTTGAGGTGTGACACCACAAGCCCAAAATACAGGTACCTCGCCGTCATTAATGGTGACAGCATCGCCAAAGTCAGGTGTATTAATGTCATTGATGCCAATGGCACCTGGGTCGCCAAAGTGGATGGGTGCGCCGTGCACAGAAGGGAAACGGCTGCAAATTTGTACCGCCCTAATGGCATCGGCCGGTTTGTAGGGACGCATGCTCACCACCATGTTGCCAGCAAATGGGCCGGCGGGTTGACAGGCTATGTTGGTGCGATACATAGGCACGTTTACGCCTTGGCTTAAATTACGTACATCTAAACCATCGGCCAATAGCGCTTCTTCAAAGGAAAATGAGCAGCCTAAGACAAAGGCGACCAGGTCGTCGCGCCAGTACTGCTCAATGCTATTGACTTGAGCGACGTTTTGGCCATTTTCAAACAGCTTGTATTGAGGAATATCTGTGCGTAAATCGATATCTTGGCCTAAACTTTTAAGGCGGAAATCACCCGGCGACTCCGACATACCAATAATGGGGCAGGGTTTAGGGTTGAGGTGGCAAAATTTTAGAAAATCGTTGGCGTAGTCTTGCGGTAAAATGCATAGGTTGCCTTGTACAAAACCCGAACATAAGCCCGATGTGTTGGTGGTCATGTTGCCGCTGCGAATTTTTTGGCGCAACTTATAGGGTGTAATGGTCATTGTGGCTTCACTATGGGGTTAGATGAGGGCCATTTTGCAGTGCTAAGGCACTGCTGTCTAATGAAATCTATTGTGCCTATTGATAAAAAAATCTGATCAGTTTATAAAAAAACTGATTTAATTTTTCATAATTGATAGCTTTTAGCGTGGTAACATACGCCTAGTCGTACACAAGGAACTAATTTGTCTACGGCTGCTCTTAACTAAGAGCGCCTGTTTAGGCTCAGGAGGAGGACGTGAAAATAACAAGGAGTTGGTGGTTAGCACTGGTCTGCGGTTTAGTTGTGGTGGCGCCAGCGTGGGCCGGTTTTGACAACCGCATGGACGTATCAAAGTGGCTTTCCGAAAACAGTGACCTGGGTTTTGACAAATCTGAAGTGGCCGCTTTTTTAGCGCAAACTAAGGCTAAGCCTAGTATTATCCCAATCATTAGGAATGCGCCGGAAAGAAAGTGGGTTTGGAGTCAGTACGGCAAGCGCATGGTGAGCGACTCACGTATCAAACGGGGCAAACAATTCGTTTTAGAAAATTCTTCACAGCTTGATCAGGTTACCCAATCAACAGGTGTAGATGGTGCCATTATTGCTGCCATTGCCGGCATTGAAAGTAACTACGGTGCTAATATGGGGCAGCATTTAACTCTGCGTGTGTTGGCAACACTTGGGTTTGATTCCGCGCGCCGTAGCGGTTTTTTTCAGCGTCAGTTGGCGGATTTTTTTAGGCTTTGCTATAGCCAAGGGTTAGACCCGACCAAAGTTAAGGGGTCATCGGCAGGTGCGGTGGGTATGGGGCAGTTTATCCCCACCAGTTATCGCGATTTTGCTGTTGATGGTGATGGAGATCAGCGCGTCGATTTATTTCACAGTAAGGCCGATAACATTGCTAGCATCGCCAATTATTTGTCTCGTCATCGCTGGCAAGCGGGGGCACCTTGGTTACTGGCTGTTAATGCGGATGTTGTGAAGTCCCGGTGGGTGAACGCAAAGGCCAGCAATAAAGGCCAGACGCTTGGGGTATGGCAGCAGAGGGGGTTATTGAAGTCTCAGACCGCCACGCAGTGGCCACACCAGACGTTTAATTTGTATGCTTTTTCGACCGCAGGTGAAGACGAGTATTTGCTTGGTGGCGCTAACTTTTACGCCATAACTCGCTATAATCACTCGCTTTGGTATAGTCGAGCAGTGATGGACATTGCCCAAGCTATTGTTGCACCTTAACCACTTATTCAAAAGGTTAGTTTCATGCTCTATCAGTTTCGTTTAGTCATCACCGTGTTGGTGGTGTTGAGTTTGGCTGCTTGCTCAGGTACGAGTCGTCAGCCTGCTGGGGTATCTCATGCGGCGGTGGTGGCTGCGGCGAAAGCTAAAACCGAAAGTCGTTATGCCATTAAGCAAGATGTTGGCCCGCAGCAACATAAAGACATGAGTAAAACACCTGACGCGGTGCCTAAAGTCGAGCCGCGCAGCCGAGGTGGTAACAAGAACCGTTATGAGGTTTGGGGTAAACAATACTCAGTGATGGCGTCTAGCTTAGGTTTTACCCAACGCGGTTTGGCTTCATGGTACGGTCAAAAATTTCATGGGCACTTAACCTCCAATGGCGAAACTTATGACATGTATGCCATGAGTGCGGCCCACAAATCCTTGCCCTTGCCAACCTATGCCCGCATTACCAATTTAGCCAACAACAAAGTGGTTATCGTACGTGTTAATGACCGCGGGCCGTTTCATGGCGACCGTGTCATTGACCTGTCTTATGCCGCGGCGAGTAAGTTGGATTACCGTAAAGCCGGCGTTGCGAAGGTCTTGGTCGAGGCGCTGGATCCTACGCAGTGGACGCCGGCAATGGAACGATCTATCCGCCAGCAGCGTAATAACAATAGCTACACGCCCGCTAAAACGGTGGCTGTAAAAACCGCCACCATAGTGGCGCCACAAGTTAAGGAAATTCGCCAACAACGTAACCGAGTGAGTGGCTATTATGTGCAGGTGGCCGCGGTTTCCAAAATTAGCGGTGGCTTATTGTTGCGCAATACCCTGACCCAGAAATTACGTCGCAGCAATGTGTTTGTCGAGCAAGCCAGCGATCGGGCTAATTTATACCGGGTGTTAGTTGGGCCCATTGCCAATGATGCGGGCGCACTTGCCTTGGTCCAACAAATTGCGCAGCTAGGCCATGGTCAGGGGGTAGTGATTAGGCCTTGATTGGGTTGTTTTTTGCAATAGTGAGATGGGCCTGTATGTGCTACAATTCTGGCCTTTAAAAATACTGTTAAATTTTTCAAATGCAGCACTTAATGTTGTTTTGAGCCAATGAACTAAGGTGGTTTGAGTATGGCGAATATTGTGGTTTCGGCCAAGTTGTTAATGCTAAAGGTGCAGGCTGCTTCGGCTGCTACTTTTGCGAGTGTGGCTTTGTTGATGTTGATGGCTAACCCTGTGTATGCAGCGCAGGCACTCGTGCCTCAGCCGCCTCAGCTCGCTGCGAGTGCCTATATTCTGATTGATGCCATCACAGGCAAGGTAATTGTGGAGCAAAATGCTGATCAAATATTGCCACCAGCCAGCCTGACCAAAATGATGACAGCGTATATGTTGTCTTACGAAGTGGCTGCGGGCAATGTCAGTTTGACAGACCAAGTGCGCATTAGTGAAAAAGCATGGCGTACTAAAGGCTCTCGCATGTTCATTCAAGAGGGCAAGTTTGTATTGTTAGAAGACTTGATGCGCGGCATTGTCATTCAGTCTGGTAATGACGCCAGTGTGGCGGTGGCCGAGCACTTAGCGGGCAGCGAAGAAGCCTTTGCCGATTTAATGAACCAACACGCCGTGCGCTTGGGTATGACGCAAACTCATTTCCGTAATGCCACGGGTTTACCGGCCGAAGGTCACAGTACCACGGCACGAGATCTGGCTATTTTGGCTCGTGCCATTATCCGGGACTACCCGGGTGAGTATAAAGTCTATGCGGAAAAAGAGTTCACTTATAACAAAATCCGCCAGCCAAACCGCAATAAACTTTTGTGGCGTGACAGCACCGTCGACGGCCTAAAGACCGGATACACCTCTGCTGCAGGCTATTGCCTTGTGGCATCTGCGAAGAAAGATGGTCAGCGTTTAATCTCTGTTTTATTGGGTGCTGCGGGCACCGAATCTCGCGCCCAAGAATCGCAAAAATTGCTTACCTATGGCATGCGCTTCTTTGAAACACATCAACTCTATGATACCCAAGAAGTGGTGGCTAAGGCCCGCGTATGGGGTGGTGCAGAAGATGATGTAGAGTTATTGATTGAAGACGACCTAGCGGTGACTATTCCACGTGGTCAGGCGAAATACATCAAGGCTGAAATGACCATTAATAAAGGCATAGAAGCCCCTGTAATGGCGGGTCAAAGCTTGGGCCGTTTGGAAATAAAGTTGGACGGTGAGTTGATTATTGAACGCCAGTTAGTTGCCAGTGTTGATGTCAACGAAGGTGGTTTTGTTAAGTCCATCAGCGACAGCGTTGCAAGAATGTTTAGCGATGAATAAGACCACCGATGCGCCTAAAATTGAGTTCCCCTGTGCCAACTATAGTATGAAAATTGTGGGCCGCAAAACGCCAGGTTATCAGGCCTGGGTGATCCAGTGCGTGCAACAATTGGCGTCTGACTTGGACCTTAAGAAGGTGCAGGTAGTGGACAGTCGTAACGGCAACTTCCAGTCTATCCGTTTGGCTATTACGGCACAAAGCGAAGCCCATTTACAGCAAATTCACCAAGCCTTGTTAGCCGGTGGTAAGGTGCAGCTTGTTCTCTGATGAGCAACACTGTGGTGCTGCCAGTAGTCTGGTTATTCGACAGCTAGAGCGCCAAGACTACGCCCAAAGTTGGCAGGCAATGCAGGACTTCACCAACCAACGTAGCGCTGCATCAATAGATGAAGTGTGGTTGATGCAGCACCCGCCGGTGTTCACCCAAGGCCAGGCGGGCAAAGCCGCACATATATTGAATGCAGGCACTATTCCCGTAGTGCAATCCGACCGTGGCGGGCAAGTTACCTACCACGGCCCCGGGCAATTAATGATGTATGTGTTGTTAGATTTAAAACGCCTCGGCATCGGTGTTAGACGCTTGGTTACCCTCTTGGAGCAGGCCCTTATTGATTGCCTAAGCCGTTTTGGCATTAGCGCTCAAGCAGACCCTAAAGCGCCTGGGGTGTATGTGCATGGCAGTAAAATAGCCTCGTTGGGCCTTCGGGTTCGAAAAGGCTGTAGTTTTCATGGTTTGGCACTCAATGTAGATATGGACTTAGCCCCCTTCGACCGTATTAACCCCTGTGGTTACCCGGGCCTGAAAATGGTGCAGATGAGCGACTTGGCAGACGTTACAGCAGATGGGTTTAATCTAGACCAAGTGGCACAGGTGTTGAGCCAGAGTTTAGTTGAACAATTGCATTACAATATAGTGAATTATACCCAACAGGCTTGGGCTTCAAATAACCCCAATATGGCAAGTGATTATGACCAAACCCTACAAAGCTGAAGCCGGTGTTAAGTTACGCGGCGCAGACAAAGTAGCACGGATCCCAATTAAAGTGATACCTACGGAAAAAATGCCCCGTAAACCAGACTGGTTGCGGATTAAAGTGGTGAGCTCGCCGGAAGTTAACCGTATTAAGGCTAAACTGAGAGAACATAAGCTAGCCTCCGTGTGTGAGGAGGCCAACTGTCCCAACCTTGGGGAGTGCTTTAGCCAAGGCACCGCAACCTTTATGATTATGGGCGAAATTTGCACTCGCCGCTGTCCTTTTTGTGACGTTGCCCATGGTCGACCGAACCCACTGTCCGTAGACGAGCCCAAAGAGTTGGCTACTGCAGTAGCCGATATGGCGTTAAAGTATGTGGTAGTGACGTCGGTCGATAGAGATGATTTACGCGACGGTGGCGCACAACACTTTGCCGATTGTATTGCCGCTATTAATGAACGTACACCGGCCACTCAAGTAGAAGTACTAGTGCCTGATTTTCGCGGGCGTATGGACATTGCTCTAGATATTCTTCAACAAACACCGCCTCATGTATTTAATCACAATTTAGAGTCGATTCCTCGGTTGTACAAAAAAATTAGGCCCGGCTCCGATTATGCTTGGTCCTTGCAGTTGTTAGAAAAATACAAACAGCGTTGTCCAGATGTGTTAACTAAGTCTGGCCTGATGCTAGGTTTGGGTGAGACCAATGAAGAAGTACTTCAAGTATTACAAGACTTAAGAGACCATGGGGTGGATATGTTAACCCTAGGGCAGTACTTGCAACCCAGCCTTAATCACCTGCCAGTAGACCGCTTTGTACCGCCTGCCGAGTTTGACCAATTAGGTGAAGCAGCCAAGGCTATGGGGTTTAAACACGTTGCCAGTGGGCCGCTCGTGCGATCTTCTTATCATGCCGATTTACAAGCCAAGGGTGAAGTGATAAGTTGAGGTTTAATAATTATATTATCAAACCCTTTTCTGAAGATGAGTTGTGGCAGGTGATTTCAAGTACAGACCGCTTTTAAACTATTCCATAGAAGACAGGATCAATTGCAATGAAGTCTCAAGTGTTGCTCGTTGAAGATGATGAAATGTGCCAAGAGATTGTGGCTGAGTTTTTATCTGAATTAAACGTCGACGTAACGGTGGTTGGCGATGGAATACAAGCCCTATCCGCCCTTGAAACACATTATTTTGATGTGATACTCATGGATATCATGATGCCCCATATGGATGGCATTGAGGCCACTACCAAGATCAGAGCCTTGGCCGACACAGGCAAAGCAAAAACCCCCGTGGTTGCAATTACCGCCCGTAACCCAGACACCGATCAAGAGGTATGGTTTGCAGTTGGCGTTAATGGCTTTGTTGGTAAACCGTTTTCCGAAGAAGAATTTGTCCAAGTGGTTAGCCCCTATATTTAATAGACGATAACAAACGAAGAGGTAGTCGTGGCAATAGTACATTGGTTAGGCGCGGGTTTGTCCAGTGCACCAGGCATTGAACGGTTGATTAATAACGGTACCGAGCTTTGGTTATGGAACCGCACCGTGAGTAAAGCTCAGGCGGTTATCGTACACTTAGAAGGCACGTGCCAAGCCCGTACTTTGGATTGGCAACAGCTGGAAAACCATGTGAGTCGGGGAGACATCGTTGTGTCTATGCTGCCGGGCACCTTTCATGTACAGGCTGCTGAGTTGGCATTGAATAAAAAAGCCCACTTTGTGTCCAGCAGTTATTTATCGCCAGCCATGTTGGAACTAGATGAGCGAGCACAAAAATTAGGACTGTGTTTGGTCAATGAAGTGGGTTTAGATCCCGGTATTGATCATTTGTTGGCCTACGCATTGCTTAACGATTACCGTGATTCTGCTGCCTATGCCGCCAATAATCGCATTGAGTTTCGCTCCTTTTGTGGCGGTTTGCCAGCCGAAGAAAATGACTTCAAATACAAGTTTTCTTGGTCACCTTTAGGCGTGCTTAACGCATTACGTACGCCGGCCCAGTGGATAGATGACGCACAAGTGAAAACCAGCCCTAAACCTTGGCATGCTATGTGCAATTACACCATGCCCTTGAGTGAAAGTTATAGCCCCACCTTTGAGTCCATTCCTAACCGAGACTCGTTGCCGTTTATGGCTCAATACGGCTTTGACCCGCAATGGACTGTGGATATATTTATCCGCGGTTCGCTGCGTTTGCAGGGTTGGGCGGAGGCCTGGAAAGATGTATTTAGCTTGATAGAGTCGGGTGATAACGCCGACATTGAAGCTCAATTGGCCGCCAAGTCAGATGAATTATGGCAACAACACGCCTTTAAAGACGGCGAACAAGATCGTGTGGTGTTGTATGTGGAACTGTTGGCCAAAGATGAAGATACCGGTGCAACCATTTGGCGAGAAAGTTATTCAATGGATGCCTTTGGCAACGACAAAGGCAGTGCTATGGCGCGTTTAGTATCGACCACAGTGAGCCTTGCGGTAGATGCCGTATTGCAAGAGCGTATTGCAGCTGGGGTGAGTGCGGCGCCTCAAGAAATGGATTTGGTAAACGATTGGTTGGTGTATTTGAATGATCACCACGAGAATATCCAACACCTCAATCATATGGAATGACGCGCATGCGAGCTAACCAAACTGCCATTGTGGTGGGTGCGGGTATGGTGGGCTTGTGTTGTGCATATGCATTACACTTGCGCGGCATCAAAGTGACCGTGGTTGATCGCGACATTGAGGGTGACAAAACCTCCTATGGCAATGCCGGCGCTTTAGCCATTAGCGAGTGTGTGCCCCACAGCCTGCCGGGCCAAATCTGGTCCATCCCCAAATGGTTGTTAGACCCTATGGGACCTTTGTCCCTAAGGCCGGCACATATGCCGTCATTTATGCCGTGGATACTGTCGTACCTTGGTCATAGCCGCAAGCGTCAAGTCACCCACATTGCAGACGCGTTACACGCTATCAATGAGCGGGTGAGTGCTGATTATGACCCTATGTTACACGCCATTGGTTATGCCGATAAAGTACACGACAAAGGCTGTATACGAGTATACGACAGCTACAAAAGCTTTAAAAAAAATGCGCTAGAATGGCGTATACGTAAACAACATGGCCAAGATTACGAGCTGTTAGGCGAAAATGACTTACGTCGTATGGCGCCAGCCATTGGTAAGGTCAAGCAGTTTGGTGTGTTTCAACCGCAATGGCGCATTATGGATGACCCGAAGGGTTTAGTGGGTTGCTTGAGGCACTGGTTGTTAGCGCAGGGCGTGACTATGGTCAACGCCAACGTTGATGCCTTGGTTTGCGCCCAAAGTAGTGTGGTAGGCGTTACTACTAGCCTAGGTGTTATCAACGCCGATATGACCATAGTGGCTGCAGGAGCTTGGTCTAAGGCGTTGGCTAAACAAGTGGGGGAACCCTGTTTGCTTGAGTCTGAGCGAGGCTATAATACCACCTTGCCTAACCCCAACATTAGCTTAAAACACGAATTGCTATTTGCTGAAGAAATGTTTGTGGTTTCGCCGTTGGCGATTGGATTGCGGGTAGGGGGGGCATCAGAATTTGCCGGCCTTAAGGCGGCGCCCAATTATCAACGAAGTGACAATTTGTTACGTTTAGCGAAGCGCTATTTGCCAGATCTTAATACCGAAGGCGGCATTCAATGGGTGGGCCATCGGCCGTCTACCCCGGACTCATTACCGGTATTAGGTCCGTCTGTTAAGTGGCAAGGTTTATGTTACGCCTTTGGCCACTCTCATTTAGGTATGACCCAAGCGGCTAGTAGTGGGCAAATGTTAGCCGAAGTGCTAATGCAGCCTGAGTTAAACACGGATTTGAGTGCTTATAGTATTGGCCGGTTTAGCTAGTCAAACCAATGTCTGTGCCGGCTAGGCACAGGGTGAGCTGGCCTACTAAATCCCACACGTTAGCCGTACCTACACCTTTGATACTTTGATCAATTTGTTGGCATTGGTGCAGCATTTTAGCGAGGCTCTGGTTGTTGTGTTGTTGCGCCGCATGGCGCAAACAGGCTTTACGTTTTTCCCACACCCGTTCTTGGCGCAAGCCTGCTTCAATGCCCTGATCATGGTTAATGAGCTTGTGCAGTAAACGAATTTCACGGCTTAACACCCACAGCATGGCCATGGCGTCGGTGCCTTCTTCGCGCAATCCATAAAGCATGGTTAAGCTACGCTCGGGGGCGCCACCAAGTGCGGTGTCGACCAGTTGAAAACTACTGTATCTGGCATGCCCACCCACATCACTGGCAATGTCGTCGGCGCTGATCTGTTTGTTGGGCCCTTGCAGGGTGAATTTCTCGAGCTCTTGGGCCGTGGCTAATAGATTGCCTTCGGTACGTTGCACCAGTAATTGGCTGGCATCATCGGTAATGCTTAGATTGAGAGACTGCGCCCGTTTCTGTACCCAACGCGTCATTTGAGGTACTTCTAGCGGGTAGATAGGGATACAAACCCCAGCCTTTTCTAGGGCTTTAAACCACTTGCCTTTTTGGCCGCTGCTGTCTATCTTGCCACTGCTAATGAGTATTAGGTTGTCTGGGTTAGGCTCGGCCACCAGCTGTACCAGGGCGGCGGAGCCTTCTTTGCCAGGTTTACCGCTGGGCATGCGTATTTCAATAATCTTGCGGCTGGAAAACAGTGACATGGTTTGATCGGCGGCGTTAATTTGTTGCCAATCAAAGCGCCCTTCGACGTGAAATAAATCGCGCTCTAAAAACGCCTGCTGACGTGCTTGTTGGCGAATGGCGTCACATTTCTCCTGTTGCAATAACGGCTCGTCACCAAACACCAAATAGCAGGCGGCTAAACCTTGGCTTAAATGCTGCTCAAGTTGATCAGGTTTAATACGCATGGAGGTTATTGTTGCCGGCTCAACTGACGCATTACACGGCTAGCGAGTTGGCGGTACAGCAAGGCCCAGCTGTCGGCTTCGATGCGTTGGTTAACCGTGGCTTGGACACCGCTCAAGTCAACATCTGTACTCACCGATAATCGCAGGCCTGAGGGGTCTGTGTGGGAGGCGTTGTCGGCGCTTTGATACAGGTAGCGCGTGGTCAACGTGTAACGCCATACGGTAACGTCGCTGTTTTGATCCAAAATAAGCTCGGCGCGGTTTTTTGTTGTCTGGATTAAGCTCAGCTGAGGTCGCAATAGCGGCTGCGTTTTGAGTGCCTCGAGTGACTCAACCTCAACCTGCTGTTGGGCCAATAAGGCAGCCACTTGGGCACCTAACTGGCTATCATTAGCGTACACACTTAGCGTAGCAGGGTAGGCTGCTTGGCTCTGCCCTTGCAGGTGAAACCCGCAGCTGCCCAGCAGTAAACTAATACACATCAAGGCAAACTTAAAGGCCAGTTTAGGTTGGAGCGGAGTGGCTATGGGTTTCATCTATACGGCTCGCTTAGCTAACCACAATGTTAACTAGTTTGTTGGGTACAATAATGACTTTACGGACCGCTTTATCGGTAATATAGCTTTGCACTTTGTCGTCGGCTAATGCCAATTGCTGAATCGTGTCGCGGTCAGTGTTGGCATCAATGCTTATTTTGCTACGCAACTTGCCGTTCACCTGAATCATCATATCGATGTTAGATTTTACCAGCGCCTGGGTATCTACTTCTGGCCATGGGGTTTGTAAAATATCTTCGGTGCCTTCAAAGGCCTGCCATAAGCTATGGCATAAGTGCGGCGTAAACGGCGACAGTAGCAATACAGACGTGCGAAGGCTCTCTGCACGTACGGCTAAACCCTGTTCCGAACTATCATCAAACTTGGAGGTCGCATTGCTGAGCTCCATAATAGCTGCAATGGCGGTATTGAATGTGTTGCGGCGATCGATGTCGTCACTCACCTTGTCAATGGTTTCATGGGTTTTACGACGCATGTCCTGTTGCTTTTGGTTGAGCTTAGTCACATCTAAGGCCGGCGCAGTTGGCCCAGCTAAGTGTTGTTGTACTTGTTTCCAAAAGCGCTTAATGAACCGTTGCGAGCCTTCAAGACCTGCGTCGGACCACTCCAATGACTGCTCTGGGGGTGCAGCAAACATGGTGAATAAACGCACCGCATCTGCACCGTACTGGTCAATCATGGTTTGTGGGTCAATGCCGTTGTTTTTTGACTTAGACATCTTGCCCATGCCGTCGTACATGACTATCGAACCATCGGACTTTTTAATGGCACCGGTAATGCGGCCCTTGTCATCAATCACAGGCTCAACATCTAACGGAGAAATCCAATCTTGGCCGCCTTTGGCGTCTTCTTGATAGTAAGTATGGGCCAATACCATGCCTTGGCACAGTAGCTTTTTAAAGGGTTCGTCAGAGGAGACTAAGCCCATGTCGCGCATTAACTTATGGAAAAATCGTGAGTACAGTAAGTGCAAAATAGCGTGCTCAATACCACCTACATATTGATCCACAGGGGCCCAGTAGTCAGCGGAACCAGGCGCTAACATGCTCTCATGGTGATTAGCGCTTGTAAAACGCGCGTAATACCAAGACGACTCCATAAAGGTGTCGAAGGTGTCGGTTTCACGTTCGGCGGCGCCACCACACTTAGGACAGCTGGTATTAATGAACGACGCCATCTTCTTAATAGGAGAGCCACTGCCATCAAATTCAACTTCGGTAGGCAATACCACGGGCAGCTGGTCTTCAGGCACTGGCAATGCACCACAGGTGTCGCAGTTGATCACTGGAATAGGTGCGCCCCAATAACGTTGGCGCGAGACACCCCAGTCGCGTAAGCGATAGTTAGTGGTCACTTTGCCTTTACCTTGCTGGTCTAGTTCTGCGGCAATGGCATCAAAGGCGAGTTGGAACTCCATGTCGTCAAACACGCCCGAGTTAATGAGCAAACCTTTGTCGGTGTAAGCCGCTTGGCTCACATCCGCGTCAATAGACTCGTCGGCGGGGCGAATCACTTGTTGGATGTTAAGACCGTATTTAGTAGCAAATTCCCAGTCCCGCTGGTCGTGTCCAGGCACTGACATCACCGCACCAGAGCCATAGTCCATCAATACAAAGTTGGCAGCCCACACAGGTACGGGCTGGCCGGTAAGGGGGTGAATAGCGCTAAAGCCTGTGTCCATGCCTAGCTTTTCCATGGTGGCCATATCCGCTTCGGCCACTTTCATGTTTTTGCAGCTATCGATAAACTCACCCATGGTAGGGTTGCTCAGTGCAGCCTTTAATGCCAGTGGGTGCTGTGGTGCAACCGCTACATATGTGACGCCCATTAACGTATCTGGGCGCGTGGTGAATACGTCTAAGGTACCGTAATCGGCAACATCAAAACTCAGTTCAACCCCTTGTGAGCGGCCAATCCAATTACGCTGCATGGTGCGCACTTGTTCGGGCCAATCGTCTAATTGGTCAAGGTCATCAAGTAGCTGATCGGCATAGTCGGTGATCTTAAGGAACCACTGTGGGATCTCTTTGCGCTCGACTAAAGCACCAGAGCGCCAGCCACGGCCGTCAATCACTTGCTCGTTGGCCAATACGGTTTGGTCAACGGGGTCCCAGTTAACCACGGCATTCTTTTTGTAAACTAAGCCTTTGTCGAGTAGCTTGGTGAAAAACCACTGTTCCCAGCGATAATAAGACGGTTCACAGGTCGTTAATTCGCGGCTCCAATCGTAACCAAAACCCATGCGCTTGAGCTGGTCGCGCATGTAGGCAATGTTTTCGTGAGTCCACTGGGCCGGAGGCACATTGTTTTTCATAGCCGCATTTTCTGCGGGCAGGCCAAACGCGTCCCAACCCATGGGTTGCAACACGTTTTTACCTTGCATGCGCTGGAAGCGCGAAATCACGTCGCCAATGGTGTAATTGCGCACATGGCCCATGTGTAGTCGACCACTGGGGTATGGGAACATAGACAGGCAGTAGTACTTTTCTTGGCCTGGCTTGTCGGTGGCAACAAAGCTGTTGTTGTGTTCCCAAAAGGCTTGAATCTGCGGTTCGATATCTTGTGCGTGGTATTGTTCGTTCATGGCTGCCAGTGAATTAATGCTAGAAATAAAATCGGTTCACATAATACCATTAGAGCGGTGTTAACCGGTAGTTTAGGCGGCAAATAGTTGCTGGTTTTTTGAGGCTTGATTAATCACAATAAACTCAAATAAATGAATTTATTGTGATTAATCAAGCCTCAACGGTTGAATTATTAGTTTACTGCCGTTACAATGCGCCTCCCTTCTACGGCACTCGCTGATTTTGTTTAGAAGGTATAGCGCGCCCGTAGCTCAGCTGGATAGAGTACTCGGCTACGAACCGAGCGGTCAGAGGTTCGAATCCTCTCGGGCGCGCCATTTTTCTTTTTAAGGCGCTGTTTTATAAGGGTTTTTTCGTTAATCTTAATAATGATACCGTAAAATATACCGTCTTTTGTTTTATTTTTTACTAGTCCTGCTAGATCTCACGCTGAATGAACTTGGTTGATCCATAAGATCACTCTAAGCCTTTTTTGTGGGTGTTAGTTTAGCTCCACACATTAACCGTCTGTCCTCTGATTATCTTACTTCAGGTCTTATATATTCCTACGCTAGCTTGTTATTGAACCTGTGGGCCCTGTGTGTCGATAAGCGCAAGAGTGTGGTAAAGCTGTGGGCAACAGCTTTTTGTTGTCCATTGCTTTTCCCCACGTCCCGAAGGGCTTGAGCTGGTCCCGAAGGGAAACGTCCACAAGTCCATAGGTAGGTAAGTGTTTGGAGTCTAGATGCAACAGGAAAGCAAACACGTCTTGTTAACCATGCTGGTGATGATGGCACGGTAAAGTACCCCTCGAATAGTAAATCTTAAATTGACCGAGACGCAATGAAAGACAATAATGGCCTTCAAATAAATCAATCCCCAGTTCACGCTTGCTGCTATTAGGTGCGCTTAAATTAAGGACTCTTACATGTCTGATCTTTGTTTTACGCCAGCCTATCAATTACGCAGCAAGCTGCTAGCGCGGGAAATCAGTGCAACAGAACTTCTGGACGTCTTTATAGCGCAAATTCAACGCTATAACCCTGCCATCAACGCTTTGGTTACACTCAACCTAGAAAGGGCACGGCAACAAGCAGAAGTGGCTGACCAGCAATTAACCAGCAGTTCTAAACCACTAGGGTTACTGCATGGTTTACCCATCGCCGTTAAGGATGTGTTTGCAACACAAGGTCTGCGTACTACTTTAGGCAACCCCCATTTCTCCAGTCACATCCCCACTGAAGATGACATTCTTGTGGCACGAGAAAAGGCCGCTGGCGCAATTATTTTAGGTAAAAGCAACACCCCAGATTGTGCCTCAGGCGGCATCACCACCAACACTCTTTTTGGCCTCACACGAAATCCTTGGAATCTAGAAAAAACCACCAGCGGCAGTGGTGGAGGCGGTGTGAGCAGCCTAATGAGTGGCATGGTGGCACTGGCTGATGGCAGTGATATTGGTGGCTCTGTGCGTTCGCCTGCAGCTTGGACCAATTGTGTAGGCTTTCGCCCAAGCTCCGGCAGAATTCCAGGCCCACCTGGCTCCCTAGCAGATGGAAACACCAGTACTGCAGGCGCCTTCACCCGCTGCGTAAAAGACACCGCCTTGTTCATGGAAGCGTGTGATGGCCCTGACTTACGTTCAGCAACGCCTTACCCTGCCGGCCAGGAGATTACAGTAACAGCATTAGATAGGCTGCCATTGGGGGTAAAAGCAGCTTGGTCGGCAGATTTTGCTCAGCGTAATATGGAGCCAGAAATAAGCACCCAGTTTGAAGCACATAGCAGTTTATTCGAGGGCTGCGGATTAACTCTTTCCAGCATAGAGCTGAACCTAGGCAGCGAATATAGACAGCTCTACAGTGATTTTAACGCCTACAGCTACGTCAAAGGACTACCCGCCCAAGTACTGAACGACTGTTTACAGGGCAAGCCAGTAAAACCTAGTATTCAAACCAATGTTGATCACTATATGAGCATGAGTGCGAAACAAATTTTTAATATGTTTAGAGCTAGAGAAATACTGCGGGTTAACACTCAGAACTACATGCAAGACCATGCCGTTATCATCACCCCTGCACACAACTGCTTCGCTTACGGGGCCACGGATACGGTTGGGCAAGACTTGTGCGATTGGTCCGCTTTCTACCTTGCACCCCTGCTAGGCTTACCCTCAATTGTTGTGCCTTGTGGTTTCACTGAAGATGGCATGCCACACGGTGTCATGATCACTGGCCGCCAAGGAGAAGACTTGCTAGTGCTACAAATAGCTGCCGCGTTTGAGCGCAACACAGGCTACGGGCAACAACGGCCTAAGTTACCGCTTGAGTAGGCTGCCGGCCGCTACACCGCCAACAATTAAAGCCGCTGCTACAGTGGCACGCAGGCTTACAACTTCCTGCAAAAATAAAGCGCCCAATATCAACGCAAAAACCGGCACCAACAACTGCGCTAGAGCGCCAACAGTGACATCTAACTGTGGTAAAACCCAGTACCATAAAGCGTAACCCAAACCCGACATCATAGCCCCAGACACCAGCGCTAACAGCACACCACTGACGGTGATTAGAACACTATCACCGCTTATTAACAGGGCTAAGAGAGTAATAGGTAACACATAGATAAAATTCCACGTACTGGTGAGCAAAGGGTCACTTACCTTGCGTCCTTCAAGTGAATAAAGCGCCCAGCCAAAAGCGGCCACTAGCATCAGCAACACACCGTTGAAGGGTAAGTTAACCTCTTTATCTGGCAAAAACAGTACCACTAATCCTAGCAATGCAATGACCGCGCCCAACCATCGATAGGCAGATAGACGTTCGCCAGAAAAAGCTGCAGCAGCAAACATCACTACTTGCACCGTGCCAAATAAAATCAGGGCACCAAGGCCTGCGTCTAGATTCACATAGGCATAGGAAAAACCCACCATATATGCAGCAAGACCAACAACGCCTTTGAATTGTAAGGGTTTAGCTTTAGGAAGACTTTTGTTACGCCAAGCTAATAGTATGAACAGCGTTAACGCACCAAAAGCCACTCGCAAGGTAGCAAACTCTCCTGGTCCAATTAATTCATACTGTAAAGCACCACGATTGAGCAGTGAATTGGCAGCGAAAGCCAACAGAGTGACAAGAGTGAGTATAATAAGTCGCATAATTGTAGTTTAGTATAGGGCTTCCCCTAGTTACTCCCATTCCATCTGTTGGAATACGCGTAAGGCGTTACCTGGAGCGATGCCTTCGTAGTTAAGTAGGTGGCTAAAGGCAGACTGGTCAACGGTACGAATGTCGACCAAGTCGCCATCATTGTCTAAGAATTCCCCGACACCCTGCCTCAGATGAACTAAATAACTATAGGTTTGCTCACTAAGCTTGGGGAGAGTACTTACTGCGCCATGACCAGGAATAACCTGCTGTGCAGGTAACTGGGCCATCGTTTCAAACACCTCAACCCAAGACTGACTGTTGGACACCTCGATCACCCCTAACATACGATCACCATAGGCAATGTCGCCAGTAAACAGGATTTTCAAAGCAGGAATATACACCCAACTGTCACCGGGCGTGTGAGCTCCACCTTGATGGCTAATGTGAATTTCTAAACCTGCATGATTTAAGGTGTAGGTTTGGTCAAAGGTAATGTCAGCAGTGACTGGTTCGAGATTCTGCATAGGGTTTTGGCCTGTAGCGCCGGTTAACCCTTGTATTTGATCCCCTGCTCGTTCATCGTGATCCGCAACAGCTGCACTACTGGCAATAATGCGGGCACCTTGTTGAGCAAAATAAGCGTTACCTAACCAACGATGGTCTTGGCCACCGGTATTGATAACAGTAGTAATAGGCAATGAGGTAGTCTGGCCCACTTCGGCTTCAATGGCCTTGGCTGCCTGCGTACCCGCACCACTATCGATCAAAACCACTCCTGTATCACCAACAATAAAACCAAAATTGGCATTATTGCCTAAGTTTTCAGCACTGCGGTTTCCCATTTCACCAATAATTGCATAAACAGGGCCACTGATGTGTTGAGTCGTTAATCTAGCATTGTTGGCTAAGACCGTTTGACTCATGCATGCCATAAACAAGCCAACCCCTAAAAGAATGACCAGGGAACCATTACGTAGAAGGTTTACCATACTTAATGACCTCGAAATAATTCTTTGATACTACCTAAATAGCCTTAGATCATACACTGAAAGCAAACCGCTTGCCCTATAGCCAGCCGATGGTAAATTGCTGGTATCGTTCACCCTCAGCTCTGTGGCTACTGAGGTCTGATCCCTCACCAAAACACTGGCAGACTAAGTGGGTGGCTGCATAATTCCTGAGTAGCTGATGCCACTCAATAACGCCATATCACGGTGCCAGGTTGCTAAGTCCTCTTTAGTGAACTTTCTTAACGCATCATGCCCACAGGCACGAGCCATCACCTGCATCAAAAGGGTTGAAGATTGAAAAAAGTTGTTAAGTTGATGAGCCGATTTTTCTACATTTAATCGCTGCCGTAAATCTGCTTTTTGAGTAGCGATGCCAGCAGGACAATTATTAGTATTACAAATTCTTGCGGCAACACACCCGATCGACTGCATTGCACTATTGGAAATGGCAACGCCATCGGCCCCCAAAGCCATGGCTTTAACAAAATCCATGGGCACTCGCAAACCACCGGTAATGATTAATGTGACCTCACCACTGGCACCTTGCTCGTTTAAATATTGGCGGGCCCTGGCTAGAGCGGGAATGGTAGGCACGCTAATATGATCCCTAAACATGGCAGGCGCTGCACCTGTGCCACCTCCCCGCCCGTCGAGAATAATGTAGTCAGCACTGGCATCCAAAGCAAATTGAATGTCTTTTTCAATGTGATTGGCACTGAGTTTAAAGCCAATGGGAATACCCCCCGTAATTGAGCGCACCCGATCTGCAAATTTTCTGAAGTCTTTAGGCGTATGTAGATCTTTAAATGTGGGCGGTGAAATTGCCGCCTCTCCTGCTGTAATACCGCGTACTTCAGCAATTTTATCAACATTTTTATTGCCGGGAAGATGTCCCCCAGTGCCTGTTTTTGCCCCCTGGCCCCCTTTGAAGTGAAAGGCCTGAACATTTTTTAGCTTCGCTTCATCATACCCAAACTGGGCACTTGCAAGTTCATAAAAATAGCGTGAGTTGGCTTGTTGCTCTGCAGGTAACATGCCCCCTTCGCCAGAACAAATACCGGTGCCCGCCAATTCAGCCCCTATTGATAAGGACAACTTAGCTTCCTCTGATAATGCACCAAAACTCATATCTGAAACAAATAATGGCATCTTTAAAACCAATGGCTTTTTAGCTCTTGGCCCAATGATTAACTCACTATTAACTGCCACATCCTCAAATAAGGGTTTACGCGCCATCTGCGCCGTCATAATCTGTATGTCGTCCCAGTGGGGCAACGCGTGACGGGGCACCCCCATAGAGACCATGGGGCCATGGTGGCCCATGTTAGATAAACCGTCTCTAGCAAGCTGGTGTATAAACTCAACCGTAGGCTCTTCTTTTGTGGCGCTAACAAGTGGTATTTTAGAGGCGTCAACGCCCATACCTGGGCCTTCTTTGCCTATTGCATTGTCGTCGAACTGTTTATGACTGCCATCACAAAATGGTAAATTTGAAGAATGTTTACACTGACACAAATACGCATCACCTGCCTCCTCTGCCACTAGCTGCTTAGGTTTGAAGGCAGTGCCGACATGGGAGCCATCACAAAATGGTTGCTGACTCGATCGACCACAGGTACAAAAGGCGTAGGCCTCACCTTTAGCAAGGGTGACTTTAACAGGTTTATTATTAGCGACTACAGGTTTCATTTATTATTTCTCTATCTGGCTCATATGCATTTAAGTGCAAAAAAAAGACTGCCAACAGCAATCTTTAAGGGGATCATTAACACTAAGCGCCTACCAAACTGACGCTCGATGATGTGGTTGCATAAAATCAATCACTGGGCCTGCAGGTATAATCAAGGTGGGGTTTATGGTTTCATGGCTGCCATAGTAGTGGGCCTTACAGTGTTCCACATGCACCGTTTGCGCTACTCCCGGCACCTGATATAGGTCCTTCAGATAACCCCACAGGTTTGGGTAATCTACAATTCGACGCAGATTACATTTAAAATGCCCTACATAAACGGCATCAAAGCGTACCAAGGTGGTGAAAAGACGCCAGTCTGCTTCGGTAATGGTGTTGCCCGTTAGATAACGCTGCTTGTCTAACCTCGCTTCAAGGGTATCGAGGCCATTAAAAACATCGGCTACGGCGTCGTTGTAAGCTGCCTCAGTGGTGGCAAATCCCGCCCGATAAACCCCATTGTTAATGTTGGGGTAAATAAAGTCATTCAGTTCATCAATTTCGGCAAGCAGTTCAGGTGGACAGAAGTCTCCAGGGATAGCGCCCACGCCATCAAAGGCCGAATTAAACATGCGGATGATTTCAGGTGACTCATTACTCACAATAGTATTCGTGTGCTTATCCCAAATCACTGGCACCGTCACACGACCGGTATAGTCTGGCATGGCCGCCGTATAAACTTGGTGCATCCGAGTGGCTTGGTGTATAGGGTCGCCAATCACCCCATCCCCTGCTTCAAAGGTCCAGCCCTCATCACCCATAAAGGCATTCACCACCGACATAGAAATCATGGTGTCTAGGCCTTTCAACTGCCGGTAGATCATGGTGCGGTGGGCCCAAGGACACGCCAGTGATACATACAGGTGATAGCGATTAGGTTCTGCCTTAAAGCCGCCGGTGCCGGAAGGCCCTGCACTGCCATCCGCCGTTATCCAATTACGAAAACTGGGGGCTTTGCGTTCAAAACGCCCACCCGTTGCCTTGGTGTCATACCAATCGGTATGCCACTCGCCATTAACAAGTAATCCCATTATTCACTCCTAAAATCTATTATTTCTAAAATCGTCATAAGCTTGCAATACTTCAGCCTTAGTATTCATAACGAATGGCCCACCTCGGGCAACGCTTTCGTTAATCGGTGTGGCGGCCACTAATAACAATCTTGCCCCTTGGGGCGCTGCCGTTAAACTGACATGGTCGCCATCATCCAGCACACCTAACTGTTTAGCAGGTAAAAGATTCACTTTGTCTCCCACCAGCACATGGCCTTCAATCACATAAATAAAAGCCGTATCACCGGCTTTGATCTGTTGTTTAAACTCACGGCCTGGTGCCAAAGTGATGTCCATAAAGGTGGGGTTGATATCATGACGTTGCACGGGTCCAATACTACCTTCATTTGTGACGCCCGCAACGATCCTCACTTGAGTGCCATCGTCTCGTTGCTCTAAAGTTACGTCTTGAGCCACAAACTCCTGGTATTTTGGCTCACACATTTTGTCTTTACTGGGTAAGTTCACCCACAACTGAAAACCCGCGAGCAGGCCACTGTCCTGTTCTGGCATTTCTGAATGCACAATGCCTTTACCTGCCGTCATCCACTGCACGCCATGGGCCTCAATGACACCTTCATTGCCGATACTGTCTTTATGGCGCATACGGCCGGCTAGCATATAAGTAACGGTTTCGAAGCCTCGATGGGGGTGGTCTGGAAAACCACCAATATAGTCCAGCGGTTTATCACTGCCAAAGGCATCCAGCAAGAGAAATGGATCGAGCATATTTAACTGCTGGGTGCCAATAATACGAGTCATTTTAACCCCGTCCCCATCTGAGGCTGGCATGCCGGGTGTGTTAAACTGCAGTTCTCTTGATGCTACGTGGGTATGCTTCAAAGCAGTCATAAGGGGTCTCCACTGGCTCAAATTTAATTACGCTGGAGCAGATTTTACACGATTGTCTAAGGCGTAAACACCTGGCCCGTGGGCAACCAACAATAAAAATCCTCCAGCAATGGTGACATTTTTCATAAACGAGATCATTTCTGCCTGGTTACTAAAATCATTGTGGAACATTACCGCCGACACTACGCAAAAGCCTGCTAAAGCAAAACTAGCAATTTTCGTTTGCCAGCCAAGGATGATAGCCAACCCTCCCAATACCTCAAGAGCAATCGCAAGGGGCAGCAGAGCGCCTGGCACCCCCATGGCTTCCATATAGCCCTGAGTGCCAGCATAATTGCCAATTTTGCTAAGTCCAGACATTAAAAACATCATGGCGAGAAATAAGCGCCCTGTGGGGGCGGCGAACGTATATAAGGTCTTCATAGTAATGCTCCATATTTGATCTATTTGTGTGACTTATTAAGTCCATTGGCTATGTCTTGCGTAACCATTTTTTACAGACCGTTTTGAGGTGATCAACATCCTTGATGTTTGACTAAATAAAGAAAAACACCCACTCATTGTTCGTACATAAAGAATAGAATTGATGGGACACCACAAGATAGTTATATTCGCTGTTTGACTAATAATTTTTAAAGCTTGTTTTAACTATTTAGATGGCAAACCCTAAACTTTCTTTACTTTGAACTTTCGAATGTTGCTTCTTTTTCTTTGTCAGTTTTGGCTTCATATTCCACAGGTGTTAGAGCATGCCAACCAATACAATCTCCGGTGGGTGATCTGCCGCATGCACATGTGCCATTTTCATTTCTTACATTAGTCATAATTTGTCCTTGTTCTCTTGTTAAACACGTTATGTTAAAAAGCGGGGTTAGCAACAACTACAAAGAATTACAGTTAGTTCTTGCTTACACCCGTAATATACAGTTTGACTAAGCGCGGAAAAACATGAAGAATATGAAAACATTGTTCGTAAAATGAGAACTATATATGGGTCAACTAGAAGATATGCAGGTGTTTGTTAGAATTGTTGAAGCGGGTAGTATCACCAAAGCTGCAGGGCAACTTAACTTGGCAAAATCTGCGGTTAGCAAACGGCTTAGTGACCTCGAAAGTAGATTAGGGTCCAAGCTCATCAACCGCACTACGCGCACCTCTAGCCTCACTGAGGCTGGCCACCAATATTACCAGCGGGTTCAACTACTATTAGGCGAAGTAGATTCGTTGAATGGTGATATAGCGCGTGAAAACAAAGTGTTGACAGGATCGTTAAAGCTGGCTGTGCCATTGTCTTTTGGCGTTACTCATCTCACACCCGCTATCGACTTATTTATGCGCCAGCACCCAGAATTAAGTATTGAGTTAGATTTTTCTGACCGTAAAGTAGACCTCATAGAGGGTGGCTACGATCTAGCATTTCGTATCGGCTCCCTGCCAGACTCTAGCCTAAAGGCCCGAAAAATAGCACCCATTAAGCATGTTATCTGCGCCAGCCCAGATTATCTCAAGCGCCAAGGCATACCAGAAAATCCAGCACAGTTAAAGCATCATAAAATACTAAAGCGACCTGGTTGGCCATTGGCGGGCATGCCCTTATGGGACCTTGAGGGGCAGAAACATCTCGTTAATGGACAGTCTAGCCTTATTGCTAACAACGGCAATGCGATGACGATGCTGGCCCTCACCGGCCATGGCATTATTATGTTGCCAACTTTCTACGTGTGGGAGTCACTACAACGTGGAGATCTGGTACCCATACTAGAGAACTACTCAATGACCACCATACACGCTTATGCAATTTACCCAGCCACCCGCTACCTGCCACTCAAGGTGAGAAGCTTAATAGATTTTCTCATTGATCGCTTTGGTGACACACCCTATTGGGATTAGCTAAACCCGTTATGTATTGGCAGATGATCGTTTGAGAGTAAGTAACGCCACGCCAAAAACAATTACCGCACCCCCGAGTAACATAGTTTGATTGATAGGTTCCCCTAAGAACAACCACCCCCCTAAAATAGAAAATACGGGCAGCAAAAGTAAATACGGCCCTGCTTGAGAAGCTGGGTAACGGCCCAACACATGATACCAACAGGTATAACCAAGCGCTGTCATCACGATACCTAAATAGGCCACAGCACCCCATACAGCAATACCAGCATGGGTAATATGATACCAATGTTGATCTTCAACAAGGAGAGAAGCTACAAATAATTGGGGCGCGGCAAACACCGAAACCCAGGCGATAGTACCCATACCCGAAAGCCGGTTAGGCTGGCTCTCTGTTAAACGGCGCATTAAAGCTTGACCCAAAGCCCACGTAAAAGCCCCACCTAGAGTCAAACTAATACCCACCCACTTACCCACTAAATTAGGGGCACCCGTAAGAATATAGATGCCAACAAAGGCAACGGCTAAACCCACCAACTGGCGGATGGTAAGCCGATCACCTAGCCAAGCAGCGCTAATGAGTAGTAAAAATGGCGTTTCAATCTGAACAATTAGGGCCGTTGTACTGGCATCCAGTAGTTTTAAGCCATTATAAGACAAACCATATTGCAAGGTAGAACCCACAAGCGCCACTAACGCTAGAGACTTACGCATGCCTTTTGGTACCGGTACAAACCACACCAGTAATAACGCCGTAACCGAAAACCGAAGTGCCATGAGTAAAATCGGTGGAAATTGATCAACCGCAGGCTTGGCAATCACTAACCCCATGCCCCAAATCAGAGGCACCATGAGTGCAATCACCACATCAGATAGTTTCATATACTGAGCCTTCGTTTTGTGGCTACGCGCCTACAACTATATTTGGTGTGTATATAAGGGCCTATGGTTTTTTATACTTTCTTTGAGAGCAAAATGATACATAAATTTCGGTAATTATACTTGTGGCTAATTAGCAACGAAATCTGTGGTTATTTTCCCCTTTGCAAAAACACCAAGACAGTACAAAAAAGTGGACTAGACAAAGATTATACGCAGCGTTATTGTGATCTCATAATTAACAAAATACTTCAATAGGAAAAACAATCATGGTTAAAGGTTACGTAATTGCATTAGTAAAAATGACAAATAAAGAAGATTTTATGGGCAACTATGTCTCAAAGGTTGCTGACGTATTTGCTGATTTTGAAGGCAAGTTTTTAGTGCGAAGCCCCATTGCTAGTCATCATGAAGGACGCCAGTTTGACGTTCATGTGATTGCAGAATTCCCAAGCGTAGAAAAAGCAACCCAAGCACTAGAAAGCACAGGTTACATGGCGATAAAGCCCCATAGAGTAAACAACAGCGACGTAGAATACGGCTCGTTTATGTTAGTGCCAGGCCTGTAATAACACATTAGTTAATGTTAAGAGACTGCATTCAGGGGTGCAGGAATAGGTGTTCACGGGTCAGCAAATGAGCACAAGGAGGCTGGGTATTCCTCAACCTCAGATCATGCCAATAGTCTTCTAAACGCACAGATAATAAGCGCGATGAATGCACAACTGTTAAATTGCATCCAATTATGGCCGCACCCTCAATGGGTCAGTTCTGGATGCAATCTAACAGTTGCTAATTTGGTACGGAGAATCGTAACGTTATTCACTCAGATATGTTATATTTTCGTCGTCTGGAAGGATTCCAGTCATCAATAATTAATGCACCGCCAAAGGCGATTAGGTAGGAAACCAATGAGCATATTAGACTTCTTTTCAAGCAAACCAAAATTCACGTCAGTAACCACCCCTAAAACCGAAGTAGCGACTGAACGTGGGGCGAGAAAATACTTCAAGAAGCTTTCTCATTTCACCATGCCAGAATTATGTATTGAGTTATCCCACGTCAGAGCGGCGAAATACAATTTAACCTCTATGCCATCGGGGCTAAATGATTTCGAACGTACACAAGCTTTAGTAGCGGATTTAAACGACAAAACGCTAACTATATGTATGGTTCACTTCGGTAAAGAAATCGTCATACGCGTGTGGCAACTCGATCCAAGAGGTACCAATACCGTCATTGATAGAACAGATAACGTAGTGGCGGAACAGGATCTAGAGCCTGAGCAACATGGACATGAACTGCTTTATCGGTTGACAGAAGTTTTTGGGTAACTAAACGAACCTAGTGAACTCTAATTTTATTCGATAATGGGGGTTGCCATGACTAATTTAAGTGCTAAAAAGACTAAATTTGTATTCACTAACTCCAGGTGACGAAGATAGCAAATCATTCCTCACCAAGTGTGACCCAAGTTAAATCAAAGTCTATAACCAGGCAGCGTAAGTGCCCCCTAAGTGTTATTACTTCTTTCTTATCATACTATCTACTGTGTTTTTGTACGTTACTTCTGGATATGCCCTGAGGTAAAAAGCTCCCTAGCTTTTCGGCTAGAGAGCTGTGATTAGACTCTTAGGTTTTGCGCTTTGATAGCTACTTCTCGTTCTTCGTCACGAAAGCGAGTGGCGGCATCTTCAGCAGTCTCCATGATCGCATCGGCGGTGTTGATCGCACGATCGA
>Ga0257115_1000040_pt1 | contig 140281 bp, 133 predicted proteins | sample SI112_100mmetaG_FD_194465 | JGI IMG/M metagenome (GOLD analysis project Ga0257115, IMG submission 194465) | Marine microbial communities from Saanich Inlet, British Columbia, Canada - SI112_100m | ecosystem: Environmental > Aquatic > Marine > Inlet | place: Canada: British Columbia | collected...
TATAAGGCCTTTTAATAACTCGCTTAGCGCTTGTCGAAGACCCCTCTAACAAGGGAGCGCCATTATATCCATCGCAGCATAAAGCACAAGGGGTAAATGGAAATTAGATCAAAAAAAGAGAAATAAGACCAAGCAGCGGGACTACTTAGCCTTTCGGCTGCACTTGGGGCGAGCTCCACACTGCGGCGCTCGCATGACGCGACACACTACTTGGTGATTTTAAGCGCCCAGCAAATAGGACCCGACACTGCAAACACAAGAAATGTGAGCGCCAATAAGATCGGCGGCTGCAAGGAATATATCGCAAACACCAACACTACGGCTAGCAGAGCAACAAACGGCACCTTGCCTTTGAGGTCTAAATCTTTAAAACTATAATACTTGAAGTTACTGACCATCAGAATACCTAACACCGCGGTTACCATGGCTACCATATAGCTAAAACTCTCGCCGTTTAAGCCATAATCAACGCCGGTCCAAAGCATACCCGCCATCACACCGGCAGCTGCGGGAATAGGTAAACCAATAAAGTATTTGCTGTCTGCAATTTCCAACTGCACATTGAAACGCGCTAAACGAAGGGCGCCACCAGCCACATAGATAAACGCAGCCACCCAGCCAAAATTGCCTAAACTCTGTAACGACCAAGAAAATAACACTAAGGCCGGCGCTACGCCAAACGCCACCACATCGGCCAGACTATCGTATTCTGCGCCAAACTTACTAGATGTATTGGTTAAACGAGCCACTCGGCCATCTAAGGTATCCAGAATCATGGAGATAAAAATGGCAATCGCCGCATTTTCAAAATTACCACTCATACCCGAGACCACGGCATAAAAACCAGAAAACAACGATGCCGTAGTAAAACTATTAGGCAGTAAGTAGACGCCTTTGGCCGGCTTTTTAACCGCAGCTTCCTCTTGCTGATCTGAATCACTGGGCTGCTCTAAAGGATCTTGAGTCATGAATTTACTGCTCTATTAATGAATTAACGCTAGCTTACCATGGCTAAACCACAATAAAGAAACAAAAAAGGCAGCCTCGGCTGCCTTTTACTTCTTACTAAAACTAAATGCTCAGCACTTTGTCGCCCCGGGCAATGCCCGACACACCCGTACGCACCGTTTCCAATACGTAAGTTTCGCCAATTGCCGCAATAAAGGCATCCAATTTACCTTGATCACCGGTTAGCTGCACCGTGTAAATGCTGCTGGACACATCGACGATCTGGCCCCGAAAGATATCTACGGTGCGCTTTACTTCGTCACGATGCTGGCCTGTCGCTTTAAGCTTAATCAGCATCATTTCGCGCTCGATATGCTCGCCCTCAGTCAGATCGACCAACTTCACCACTTCAATCAACTTATTAAGCTGTTTGGTGATCTGCTCAATCACACGATCGCTGCCCGAGGTAGTGACAGTGAGACGAGACAAGGTTGGATCCTCAGTAGGCGCAACGTTCAAGGTTTCAATATTGAAATTACGCTGCGAGAACAAACCCACAACCCGAGACAGAGCACCCGCTTCGTTTTCTAACAGCACTGCAATAATGTGTCTCATTAGGTTCTCTCCGTCTTGTTCAACCACATATCACGCATCGAGGCCTTAGGCACCAACATCGGATACACGTGTTCGGTTGGGTCGACGTGGATATCGAGAAATACCAATTCGTCTTTGAGGGCAAACGCCTCCTCAAGAGCAGGAATTAATTCTGCTTCTGTCTTTACTGTTATCGCCTTATGTCCATAAGCATCGGTGAGCTTATGGAAATCGGGCAATGACTGCATATAGGACTGGGAATGGCGACTTTCGTAGTTCATATCCTGCCACTGACGCACCATACCTAGAGAATGGTTGTTTAAGCAGACAATTTTAACCGGTATGCCGTACTGGCTACAGGTAGAAAATTCTTGCAAGTTCATCTGAAAGCTACCTTCACCAGTCACGCAAACTACTTTGGCCTCTGGGTAATGTAGCTTCACACCCATTGCCGCTGGAAAACCGAAACCCATGGTGCCAAGGCCACCAGAGTTAATCCAGCGGTTGGGCTTATCAAACTTGTAATATTGTGCGGCAAACATTTGATGCTGACCGACGTCGGAACAAACGTATGCGTCACCCTTAGTTACCTGGTACAAAGCCTCAATAACCTGTTGCGGCTTTAACATGCCACCTTCGTTACGCTCGTAGTGGCCACCATGGCGCTCGCGCCATTGGTCAATTTGACTCCACCAACTGGATAAAGCTTCTGCATCAGGCTGCTTGCCACTCTTCGCCAAGAGCGCTAGCATTTCTACGAGCACACTTTTGGCTGGGCCAACAATAGGAACGTCTGCAGCAATGGTTTTAGAGATCGACGAAGGGTCGATATCAATATGAATAATTTTGGCTGTTGGGCAGAACTTTTCTGTGGCGTTAGTGACCCGATCATCAAAACGTGCACCGATACTCAAAATCAAGTCTGAACCATGCAACGCCATGTTCGCTTCGTAGCTACCATGCATACCCGGCATACCCAACCACTGTCGATCAGTTGACGGATAACCTCCCAAACCCATGAGGGTATTACTTACAGGGAAGTTTAGAGTTTTCGCCAACTCAGTGGCTTCGGCTGTGGCTTTACCACCTACAGCGCCGCCACCCACAAGAATCACTGGGCGACGAGCCTCCAGCAATAACTCAACCGCCTTCTTGATTTGACCACTGTGACCACGAGTCGCAGGGTTATATGAACGCATAGGCACTGCTTCTGGGTAACTGTATTCAAACTTATCCGTGGGCGTGGTCATATCCTTAGGGATGTCGATAACCACTGGTCCGGGACGGCCACTGCTGGCGATGTAGAATGCCTTTTTAATCAGGCCCGGAATTTCTGACGGATGCTTAACCGCAAAGTTGTGCTTAACCACTGGACGAGAAACGCCCATCATGTCAGTTTCTTGGAATGCATCCTCGCCAATCAAAGTGCTTGGCACCTGACCACAAATCACCACCATGGGGATAGAATCCATAAAGGCGGTTGCAATACCCGTGACTGCATTGGTGGCACCTGGACCAGACGTCACTAACACCACACCAGGCTTACCTGATGCACGTGCATAAGCGTCGGCCATATGGGTAGCCGCTTGTTCGTGACGAACTAGAATGTGTTTTACTTGCTCTTGTTGAGCCAAGGCATCATATATATGTAATACAGAACCACCGGGGTAGCCATATATATATTCTATTTTTTGATCCTGTAAACTACGGATCACCATTTCTGCGCCGGAAAGCATTTCCACTGTAATATCCTCTCGCCCTACTTTGAAAGCAGCGGCCGTTATTTTGTCTGAGATTTATCTCATTGTAACCATCGATGGTTTGCGGGCAGCGCTTGTAGCCAGACCGCAATATCGTGTAGGCACGAATGTGCCTAAAGTGGTGACGCTCAAAGCTCCAGCATTGTCGGGTTGCAACGTGCATAGAACTCAGGGCAGACAAGCGAAAGGGTACTGCTTACCGTATCACAAACGCCAGGGATCACCTGAGCGACATGTGCATCAACCTAAAGCAATAATTTTCACACGGCAAGGCCCTTAATTCAAGGGCTTAGGCGTAAAACAGGGATGAATATAGTAACTATTTGAGTGAATTATTGACCACTTTTTCAAACCCGATCCAAAGGTTTGGTGTTATAGTGGCCAGCATAGTGTAAAACGTTTTTAGCTTGAGGGTACCCCATGTCTAGTTTAGAGTTACGTAACCGCGATCGCATCATTGAAGAGCTGCGAATTTTTCTTAAAAAGATCTTGGTAGAACCAGAGATTATTCCACACTCCCTAGCCATTACTCGTGAATTGATTGACGAAGACAATGCCGATGCCAGTATCGCTCAGAGAATCTCTGACACCACCAACGTCAAAATCCCCGCCCAGCACAGTGATGCTGATAAGTTGTTTTTGGAAGCCTTGCGCGAAGTTGTACGTGATGAAAAAGCCATGTATTGATGGCAATCTTCTAGCCTAGCCGAGGCATGTTAGACCCCTCGGCTTTCGCTATAGGCGGCAAACACCAGACTAGTGCTTGTCTGCCATACCAAACGTGAGTTTGGCCTCATCAACATCACAAACTATGACCTGGCCCGGCAAATAATTACCCGCCAACAGTTCCTGCGCCAATGGGTTCTCCAAACTTCGCTGAATCGCTCGCTTAAGCGGCCTTGCACCATAGACTGGGTCAAAGCCCTCTTCCACTAACAAGTCTTTCGCTGCATCTGTGAGCTGTAAACTCAAGTCATGCTCTGCCAGACGGTCCTGCAAACGCAACAACTGAATGTCGGCAATTTGCCTAACGTGCCCCTTGCCCAACGGGTGAAACACCACCAACTCATCAATACGGTTAAGTAATTCCGGCCTGAAATGAGCACCAACGATGTCCAGCACCTGTGTACGCATCGCTTCATACTGACTTTCATCGGTCATGGCTTGAATTACATCAGATCCCATATTAGAGGTCATGACGATCACCGTATTACGGAAATCCACCGTTCGGCCTTGGCCATCCGTTAAGCGGCCATCCTCCAATACTTGTAACAAAATATTGAATACATCTGAATGGGCTTTTTCCACTTCGTCCAACAACAAAACGGCATATGGCCGGCGGCGCACAGCTTCAGTTAGATAACCGCCTTCTTCATACCCTACATAACCCGGTGGCGCGCCTATCAACCGAGCCACGGAATGTTTTTCCATAAACTCAGACATATCGATACGCACCATCGCTTCTTCTGTGTCAAACAAAAAGGTAGCCAAGGACTTACATAGCTCTGTTTTACCCACACCGGTTGGCCCAAGGAACAAAAACGAACCGTTGGGACGGTTTGGGTCTGCCAAACCAGAGCGTGACCGACGCACCGCATTGGAAACGCTAGACACTGCTTCAGCCTGGCCAATGACTTGACCATGCAATACTTCTTCCATTTTCAGCAGCTTCTCGCGCTCGCCCGCCAACATACGGCTTACGGGAATACCGGTCCACATACTGACTACTTCGGCAATTTCTTCTTCGCCGACCTTGCTGCGTAGCAAGGTGGTCTCTACATCTTCTGCTTCGTGGGCAGCCTCTAATTGTTTTTCTAAATCAGGTATAAGGCCATACTGTAGTTCCGACATACGGCCTAAATCACCATTGCGGCGAGCCACTTCGAGCTCTTGCCGAGCTGTTTCTAAGTCTTCTTTAAATTGTTGAACTCCATGCACCGAGGCCTTTTCTGCCTTCCAAATTTCCAGCAGGTCAGCAAATTCTTTTTCTGTTTGGGCCAGTTCGCGCTGCAAATCTTTTAACCGCGCGGCAGCGGCCTTATCTTTTTCTTTGCTCAAAGCTTGTCGTTCAATTTTTAGCTGAATCACATGCCGCTCTAGCTTATCCATTACCTCTGGTTTAGAGTCCATTTCCATGCGGATGCGGCTGCCCGCCTCATCAATCAAATCGATGGCCTTATCGGGCAACTGGCGGTCAGTAATATAACGTTGTGACAAACGCGCAGCAGCGACAATGGCCGAATCGGTAATATCCACGCCATGGTGTAATTCGTAACGTTCTTTCAGACCACGTAAAATGGCAATGGTTGCTTGTTCTGTGGGCTCACCTACAATTACTTTTTGGAAACGGCGCTCTAAGGCTGCGTCTTTTTCGATGTATTTACGGTATTCATCTAAGGTTGTGGCACCTAAGCAATGGAGTTCGCCTCGGGCAAGCGCAGGCTTAAGCATATTACCCGCATCCATGGCACCTTCGCCTTTACCTGCGCCCACCATGGTGTGGATTTCGTCGATAAACAAAATTACATTACCGTCTTGCTTACTCAGTTCATTCAAAACACTTTTAAGGCGCTCTTCAAATTCACCACGAAACTTAGCCCCCGCAATGAGCGCACCCATATCCAACGACAACACTTGCTTACCCAACAACCCTTCGGGCACTTCACCATTCACAATACGCTGCGCCAACCCTTCTACAATGGCTGTTTTACCCACGCCGGGCTCGCCGATCATTACCGGATTGTTTTTAGTGCGTCGCTGCAACACCTGAATCGCTCGGCGAATTTCATCATCTCGGCCAATCACAGGATCTAACTTACCTTGCTCTGCACGTTGAGTAAGATCAATGGTGAATTTATCTAACGCTTGGCGCTCTTCTTCTGCACCTTGGCTGTTGATTTTGTCGCCACCACGTAATTTATCAATGGCTTGCGTAAGCTTGTCGGTTTTTACACCCGTGTTACGCAGCAAGCCACCCACACCACTGGCATCTTTTACCAGCGCAATAATTAACTGTTCGCTAGAAATGAATTGGTCACCCAGCTTGCCGGCCGACTTTTCGGCCACATTAAACAGACGCGCCAAACCATTGCCAAAATGCACATCACCGCTATCATTAGCCACCTTGGCCATACTGTTTAATTGCTTGCTGAGTTTAGCTTGCAGCATGGGCATATCTGCCCCAGCCTGCACTAACAAGGATTGTGCCGAACCACCTTGCTGTTGCAACAGTGCACTGAGCATATGTTCTGGTTCTATAAATTGATGATCTAGTGACAGAGCCAAAGACTGGGCTTCACCCATCGCTTCTTGTAAACGGCTGGTGAGTTTTTCAAAACGCATGATATAACCTCAACAATACCCGTCAGTGCTTTTCAGAACAGTCTAAATAAGGTGACGAGGTAATTAACTTGTCATTTATTTATGGGGTCGTCGGTGGCAACTTCAAGAGCAGGATACTGCCATATTAGAAAAACACAATACAAAGCCATGACCCACCTAACCAAGCCAAATCATACTAGCCATGCGCCCACTTGCGGCATCACGGCGGTGGGAGTAGAAATGTTGAGGATCGGACAGGGTGCAGTGATGGCCACCGTATATTTGCGTTACACCCAATTGATTCAATTGTGCGCGCGCAATGGCATACAGGTTACCGAACCATTTATTAGGATTAACACTCTTGGGGGTGAATTCGGTAGATGCCGCAGATGGATCAACACCAAAGGCGTGCAACACATCAACACCTACTTCAAAAGCTGTTGGGCCGATGGCTGGACCAAGCCATGCCATGACTTGAGATGGCTCATCAAATTGGCCGATCGCTTTAGCGACGATGCCATTAGCTAAACCTTGCCAACCAGCGTGCACTGCCGCCACCTGAGTGCCACCTGTATCACATAACAGCACCGGCAAACAATCTGCAGTCATCACCACACAAGGCCAGTTTCTGGTTTGCGTAGTACTGCCGTCGCAATCATATAAGCCAGCGGGTGCGGGCAACTTTAATAGATTAGTAGAATGGGTTTGATTGAGCCAAAAAGGCGAGCGTTCAAGGCCTAAATCTTGCTGCAACTGCAAGCGATGCCGCGCTACACGCGCTGGATCATCACCAACATGACGGGCCAGGTTAAACCCAGCTAAACCCACTGCCGGCTCGTTGGCTGCCAAGTCACGGCAGGTAGAAGCTGCGTGAACATTTGCAGGTGCGGGCCAGTCGGGCTGCAAATATCGCGAACACTGGCCCTGATCATTCACTAGAAACGTGATTCTGGGTTAAGCTTGGTGTCAACGTTGAGCTGCTTTAATAAGCCAACCATATCCTCTGGCAAGTCGACTTCCCACTCCATGTCTTCATGGGTAATCGGGTGCATGAGTTCCAGGCGCTTAGCGTGCAAGGCTTGACGCTTAAATCCTCGTAAGGCTTCCAAAAATTCCTCATCACAGCCTTTAGGCAATCGCTGGCGACCACCATATAGCGGGTCTCCCTGTAACGGGTAATTAACGTGCGTCATGTGTACGCGAATTTGATGGGTGCGGCCCGTTTCTAACTTCAACCGTATATGCGTGTGGGCGCGGAAACGTCGCAAAACACGGTAGTGGGTAATGGCTTCTTTACCCATGGCCGAAACAGCCATTTTTAAACGGTTGCGACTGTGGCGACCCATCGGCTCATCCACTGTACCACCGCCCGTAAGTACACCTTTAACCACGGCCTCATATTCACGGCCCATGCTGCGGTCTTGAAGCTGAGCTACTAGCGCCGTTTGTGCTGGAATGGTTTTAGCCACAACCATCAAACCTGTGGTGTCTTTGTCTAACCGGTGCACAATGCCTGCACGGGGCACGCCATTGAGCTGGGGGCAGTGGTGTAACAATGCATTTAACAAAGTACCGCCATGGTGACCCGCGGCGGGGTGCACCACTAAACCCGCTGCTTTATTGATGATCAAGATGTGATCATCTTCATAAACGATGTCGATATCGATTGGCTCTGGCTGCCAGCGTTCTTGAATTTCAATTTTGCAGTCTAGGGTGATACTCTCACCACCATAAAGCTTCTCTCGTGGGCGTAGTTGCTCACCGTTGACCAGAATATCGCCTTCTTCGATCCACTTTTTTAAGCGTGAGCGGGAATATTCAGAAAAGGCTAAAGCGGCGATTTGGTCGACGCGCATGCCGGCCCATTCTGGGTCGACTTGGGCTTGGAGCGAAATTGTTTCGTGCATTATTGATATCGTTTGTAAGCAATCGTTGGCGCAAGCAGAGCTGGCGTATTAAACTAGGGGCTCATTGTACAGTATTTACCCCAATGATAGACAATTACCCTCTGTGGAAGACAATTACCCTCTGTGGAAGACAATGATATACTCAACCCTCTTTGCAACAGGCGATCTACCCACTATGCAACACACCCACACCACCCGTTCCTTTCAAGTCATTGCACTTTTACTCGCTGGTTTAATGCTTGGCGCCTGTTCCAGCAATAGTAAAGAGCCGGTGATAGAAGACGTTAAGCCAGAAGCTGAACTCTATTCTAGCGCCATGAACAAACTGGAAGATGGCAACTACCGCCCTGCCATAGAAGACTTGGAAACACTGGAAGCACGCTACCCCTACGGGCGTCATTCGCAGCAAGCACAGCTCGAATTGGTGTACGCCTATTACCGTAGCAGCCAGCCCGCTGCAGCCAAAGCCGCCGCGGCGCGTTTTATTCGCTTACACCCCGATCATGAGCACGTAGATTACGCATACTACCTAAAAGGCTTAACCGCATTTGAAGAAAACAAAGGTGCCTTTGACCAATACCTTGGCACCGACAAAGCCAAAAATGACCCCGGTGCAGCCAGAGACTCCTTTGTCGACTTTGCAACCTTGTTAGAACGTTTCCCAAACAGCCAATACGCGCCAGACTCTCGCGTGCGCATGGTGTACTTACGTAACTTGCTTGCCAAACATGAAATCCACGTTGCCAACTATTATATTTCTCGTAATGCCTGGTTAGCCGCCGCCAACCGTGCCAAGTATGTGGTTGAAAACTACCAACTCACGCCCTCAGTTGAAACCGCCTTAGGCATTATGGTGAGAGCATATGGCGAACTAGGCTTGCAGAACAATGCCGATAACGCCCAGCGAGTATTAGACGCCAACTATGGCGCAGCAACCCACACAGCGACCGTGTCTGTGGCCGAAGAGCTGCAAGCCAGCACCGAACCGCGCTCTTGGTTTAGCCGCTTAACCTTTGGTTTATTTGACTAATTGAAGCCTTAACCTCAAGTGTCCCACTGACAATATAAAGTCATGGGACCTTGGCGTTTATGCTCTGTTTGACGGTAGCGCTGCTCTAACTGTTGTTGCGCATCAGCGTTGATCGCCTTACCTTCCAAATAGTCATCAATCTGCTCATAGCTTAGGCCCAAAGAATCTTCATCGGCTTGTTGTGGATTGTGCTCCTCCAAATCGGCCGTAGGCACTTTTTTCACCAAATTCTCTGGTGCACCTAAATAGGCAGCAATGCTGCGCACTTGACGCTTATTCAACCCAAACAAAGGCGCAATGTCACAGGCACCGTCGCCGTGCTTGGTAAAAAATCCGGTAATCGCTTCGGCCGCGTGGTCAGTGCCAATCACTAAACCGTTAAGCAAACTGCCAACATAATATTGGGCGCTCATTCTAGCGCGGGCTTTGTTATTGCCACGCGCAAAATCCACCTTATGCGCATCTAGACTCAACTCCTGCACTAACGTTTGCGCGCCCATATCTAAGCCTTTGACCATGGCTTCTATATTCACAGTTACCCGTTGGCTAGGCTGAATAAACTCAAGTGCCTGCTGAGCATCGGCTTCGTCGGCTTGTACGCCATAAGGCAAACGCACCGCAATAAATTGATAGTCGCTGGTGTTGTGCTGTTGATTGAGTTGGTCACACGCCATTTGAGCTAACTTACCCGCCGTAGTTGAGTCTACACCACCCGACAAACCTAACACCAAGGTCTTCACACCCGCAGTGTTTAGACACTGTTGTAAAAACTCAATACGTTTAGCCGCCTCTGCTTCAATGTCTATTAACGGTAAGGTATGCAGGGCAGATATTATTTTGTCTTGCTGTGAAACACTCATAAAGAAAAAATCCAACAACTAAAAAACCTATTTTACCCTATATCGCTATAACCCCATAACTCTACTCATCGACAGATGTCAGATTCGCCATTGCTACCATAGCTTTTAACCTCGCCATTGGCCGCCAAGGTTAACCGCTGACACTGTAAGTCACGGGCTTGAGGGCCATTGGCTTTAATGGTTGCAGATAACAAATAACCACTGCCTGTTAGCGTAATGAGGTAATCATAACGAGTGGTTTCGGGAATCGGGGCCAACAACGCCGCATCGTCAAAATAAACACCGTGTTGGAGGTGCCACATTTGTTGTTGCAAACCCATGCCCTGCAGCTGCAACCACGCTTGCTGACGACCAGCTAGCCATTGATGTTGTTGCCAAGTGGGCACCGCCATGACCAATAGAACCCCCACCAAAACCAGCACTAACAACAACTCCAACAAACTAAAACCGGCCTCGTTATTCACCATTATTTAACTCCCGGCTAGTCAATAGCGGCGGCCATTGGTCAACATCATCTTGCAATGTTCGGTGCTCTTGCTGAACACTACGCAGCCCCAAATGGGCCTGCGCCATTAACATGGCGGCCCCCGCAGCGACTAATAACACCACCACAAGCACCGCCAGCAACAACCAGCCTGCCTGTTTGGCATCACTGCCGCCATTAACTACACCCATGAGCTACTCGCCAGATAAACCCAACATTATTAAGCAACACACTGTCTTGATCGTGCCACATCCAACCACCTTCTAGGTTACCCCCTAATTGCCGACTGGCTTCAGTACGCATGGTTAAGCGCACCCAAACTTGGTGCAAACGGTGGTTTAAAGAAGTTTGGTAATGGTTAGTCCACAGGTTAATACCACAGTCACCATTAGTGTCGACGCCATACCATAACTCTAGCGTCTCAACACCGGCCAAAAAACTACTATAACGGCCACCGGCGCGCTTGCGCTTAAGGCTATGTGCAGGCGCATTTAAACCGTAGTCATAAGTCACACAGTGTGCTTGGTGCAGGCGTTTAAGAGAAATTGAGGTTGCTGAGCCTTGAACCACACCAGCACCACATACATCTGCCCAATCTTGTAACACTTGAGCGCTGGCGAGCTGGCCTTGGACCTGCTGATTAACGATGGTTTGAGACACCAATTTATGGCGATTAAATTGCATTAAACTGGCCATTAATGCTGCCATCATCAGCGCCGCCAACCCCATGCTTAACACCAGCTCTAACAGGCTGAAACCCGCTTCATTCCGGTGGGCACTTAAAGTGTAAGATGCAGCGATACACATGCCATTTCCAACGGGCAGCTTGTAGTGGCCGACACCAAGGTTTGCTGCCACTGCAATTTAATAGTGAGGCGCTGGCCGGCGCTACAAGTGTCTGCACAAGCCACCGTCAAAGTTGCTTGTGGCAACTGTTGCAGCAGGTGCCCATGCCAATAGGTTGCCCAAGCCTGTGTCATCGCCGTAGGCGCACAATGGTGCCCAGCAAGGCACCTTGCATCACTGGCATTTAACTCACTGGTTAACAGTTGATAATGCTGTGGGTAAGCCCATACTTGGCTGGCCACTTGAGACAAGAGTTGGTTGGCGTGATGGCGTTGCTGGCTGTACACCAGCACGGCTTGGCTATGGCGCTGTGCGCTATAGAGCACCAACAGCATAACACTAGACAGACCCAAGGCCAGCAACACCTCAAGCAGGGCGAAGGCCTGTGCTGGGCGAGCGCCAAAACCTATGCGCATGATGCCTCTGCTAACCTAACGCGACCATTAGACGACAATACCATGGACAAACCTGAAGCGACGCCGTTAGCACACAGCACTAGCGTGCCAGCATGAGCGGTATTACCGGAACTATTGAAGCCAATTTGTGCAGCGCGATTAAACTGAAGGCGTAGTCCTGCTGGCAACTGCCAACGGGATAAACTTGGTTCAGGCGTTTGCCATTGGCCGTCGCCGTTGTCGTCACGGTAGATGCGTAAGCCGTTCGCAGAGCCACACGCTGGCGCCCAACAAAGGCTGACTTTAGTATTGGTCTGCAGGCTTGTTAGACGGGCAAAACGCAGCGACTGCACCAACCGTTGACGCTCGTCGTGTAGCTGCTGCAAGCGCCATGAGGCATGGAGTTTGGGGCCGGTAGTGACCGCTAAGAGAACCATGATGGCAAGCACGACAAGTAGCTCGAGTAAGCTCCATGCGGCACAGCTAGGCAAAGGGGTTTTTCTGACAGTAAGTAAGCGCATGACAACATCCTTATTGGCTGCTGCCTTAAGTGTAGACTAGTTTTAGTTTACGGTGATGATTTCAACTTCAAATTTGATATCAACGCCAGATAGAGGATGATTGAAATCCATAATCACCTGGTCGCCGTCAATGGATTGCACCACCCCGGGTAGCTCGGTGTTTGCTGCATCAGAAAAGCTAACAATAAGCCCCGGCTCCAATACCATGTCAGGGCCAAACTGATGACGCTTTAAGGTTTGCAAGTTCTCGGGGTTACGCTGGCCAAAGGCATTTTCTGGCTGCACCACAAACGTTTGGTGGTCGCCGGCAGACAAACCCATCAAACAGGCTTCAAAACCCGCCAGCAAGTTGCCGTCACCAACCGTAAACTCAACCGAGCTTTTACCAAAAGTGGAATCGATGACCTCACCATTTTCGTGGTGTAAGGCAAAATTTAGGCCCACTTTAGAGCCTAGGGCGATGGTTTGAGTCACGTCTTCATGTCCTTTTGTTGTTGAGCTTGTTTTTCAAGTTTACTGGTGTGCGAAAAATCGATAAAAAGGCCAACTACACCAAGAAAAATAACACTGTCAGCTAGGTTAAATGCAGGAAAATAATAAGGCGGGTAATACACTAATAGGTAATCTACAACGTAGCCGTTGACCAATCGGTCGGTTAAGTTGCCAAGAGCACCAGCCAGCACCAAGCTCAAACTCAAGCCCAGCATGGTAGATGTACGAGGCGTACGCTTAAGCCAAGCGACCAACCAACAACTAATACCAATAGCAATGGCGGCTAAGGCCCAACGCTGCCAACCCGACTGGTTGGCCAAAAAGCTAAAGGCAGCACCTGTATTATGAGCCAACACCAGGTCGAAAAATGGCAACATATGAACTCGTTCACCATAATTGAAGTGCTGGCTCACCCACCATTTAATCAACAAATCTAGCGCCCAGAGCAACAATATCAAGCCACCAAAGCGCCTAAGGGCAGAGACGGAAAAGTTCTGCGCCTCTGCAACTACAGGCGTATTAGGCAAACTTCCGAACCTCGCCATCAGCATGAACGTTGTTATTACAGCGGCCACACAATTCAGGTTCCGCTGCCACTGTGCCTACGTCTTCCCGATGATGCCAACAACGCTCGCACTTGGCGTGCGCAGAGGCTTGGATATCAATGTTTAAGCCTTCTAGCTCAGTGGCAACACCTTCGGCTTGACCAGCGACTAAGGTGGCGGCCGAGGTGAGCAACACAAAGCGTAGTTCGTCACCCAACTGAGCCAATTGCTCATGCAATTCTGGGGCCGCATACAAGGTGACTTCTGCGCTTAACGAACCGCCGATCACACCGTCGTTACGTTGTGCTTCTAAACTCTTATTAACGGCTTGTTTAACCGCCATTACTTGAGTCCAGTAGTCGGCGTTCATAGATGAGGCTTGAGATTGAGGAATGGCGTACCATTGATCCAGCTGTACCGATGCTGCACGAGACCCCGGAATATGCTCCCAAAGTTCGTCAGCGGTATAACTCAAAATGGGGGCAACCCAACGGGTTAAGGTCTCGATCAAGTGGTACATTGCCGTTTGCGCCGAACGCCGCGCTAAACTGTTGGCACCACAGGTATATTGGCGATCCTTGATGATGTCTAAGTAAAAACCACCCAAATCCTGTGAACAAAAATGGGATATTTTTTGATACACCGTGTGGAAGCTGTAGCTGTGATAAGCCGCTTCAATTTCTGTTTGTAATTCGGCCGCTCGGCCTAAGACCCATTGATCCAAAGCCAACATATCATCCACAGCCACCAAATCGTCAGCCGGATTAAAGCCGTTAAGGTTTGATAACAAGAAACGCGCCGTATTACGAATGCGGCGGTAGGCGTCGGCCGTGCGATTAAGGATCTCATCAGACACTGACATTTCAGCACTAAAGTCGGTTGCAGCCACCCATAAACGGATAATGTCGGCGCCTAGCGTGTTACACACTTTTTGGGGTGACATCACATTGCCGATCGACTTCGACATCTTGCGGCCTTGTCCATCTACTGTAAAGCCGTGGGTTAACACACCTTTATAAGGCGCTACGCCATGCATGGCAATGGAGGTTTTAAGGGACGATTGGAACCAACCACGATGCTGATCCGAACCTTCTAAATACAAATCCGCTGGGAAGCGTAGTTCTGGACGCTGTTCCAAGACAGAAAAATGAGTGGTACCGGAATCAAACCATACGTCCATGGTGTCGGACACTTTTTGATAGTCTGCAGCTTCATCACCGAGTAAGTCAGCAGCGTCTAGCTCAAACCAAGCATCAATGCCTTTTTCTGCCACTTTTCGCGCTACTTCTTCAAACAACTCAGCGGTGCGTGGGTGTAATTCTTGGGTTTGGCGATTAACAAACAATGTAATTGGCACGCCCCACGTACGTTGACGCGACACACACCAGTCGGGGCTAGACGACAACATGCCCGCAATACGAGCCTCGCCCCACTCTGGGTGCCATGCCACTTGCTTTACTGCATCTAGGGCCTTTTCTAACAAGCCGTTTTCCGACATCGAAATAAACCACTGCGGTGTGGCGCGGTAGATCAATGGCGTTTTGGTACGCCAGCAATGGGCGTAGCTGTGAGTGATTTTGGTCTGAAACACTAGGTTGTTATGAGCCTTAAGGGCTTCTATCACCTGATCATCCACTTTGTAGACGTGGGCGCCAGCAAATTCGCCAGCTGCATCAACATAAACGCCGTTGTCATCCACTAGGTTTAGCGTATCAATGCCATACGCACGGCCTACATTAAAATCATCTACACCGTGGTCTGGCGCAGTGTGTACGTTGCCTGTACCGGCTTCAGTGGTGACGTGGTCACCTAGAATGACTGGCACTTGAAAGCCTTCGATAAATGGATGCTGCACAGCAAAACGTTCCAACACCTGACCTTTAGCTTCACCAAGCACTTGATAATCTTCAATGCCGTAACGTTGCATGGCTTGAGCTAACAAGTCTTTGGCAAACACTTGGCATTCGCCGTTAACTTGCACTAATACATAGTCGAGTTCGGCATGTACACTCACCGCTTGACTCGATGGCAAGGTCCATGGGGTAGTGGTCCAAATCACCACCGAGATAGGTAAATCAGTATTGCAGCCAAAGGCCGTATTCCATACGTCTTGATCAACCACGCGGTAGCGCACGTCTATGGAGTTTGAGGTTTTGTCTTGGTATTCAACTTCGGCTTCCGCCAAGGCAGAGGCACCCACTACACTCCAGTAAACAGGCTTGTAGCCTTTTACCAAGTGGCCATTTTCAACAATTTTGCCTAACGAGCGGATGATGTTGGCTTCGGTTTCAAAGCGCATGGTTTTGTACGGATTTCCCCAGTCGCCAATGATACCTAAGCGCACAAAGTCAGCCATTTGGCCGGCCACTTGTTTTTCGGCATACACGCGGCACTTTTCGCGGAATACGGCATGGCTAACTTTATTGCCGGCCTTGCCTATCTTTTGCTCAACCTTATGTTCAATTGGCAAGCCATGGCAGTCCCAACCCGGCACGTATGGCGCATCAAAACCACTTAAGGTCTTGGATTTAACGATAATGTCTTTAAGGATTTTGTTGACCGCATGGCCAATATGAATGTCGCCATTGGCATACGGAGGACCATCATGCAAAATAAATTGTTCGCGGCCTTTACCGGCCTCGCGCAACTTATTGTAGAGATCCATCTGCTGCCACTTTTTGAGTATTTTGGGCTCACGTTGGGCTAAGTTACCACGCATAGGGAAATCGGTTTGTGGTAAGTTCAAGGTGGATTTATGGTCGCTCATGCTTTATTTCACTTCTTCTGTAATCAAATGTATTGTTAAACTGCAGCTGGCAAAGCAAAAAAGTCTCTCGCCACCTGCATATCTTTTTTAATCTGTGCCTGCAATTGCTCTAGGCCGTCAAACTTTTGTTCGGTGCGGATAAACTCACACACCTCAACACTAATATTCTTACCGTATATATCGCCGCTAAAATCAAACAAATGTACTTCTAGCTGTGGCTGTACGCCAGCCACCGTGGGCCGATATCCAATGTTGGCTATACTGGCAATGGGCTGATCCAGCAAACCGTGTACCCATGTTGCATACACTCCTTGCAACGCAGGCCGAGGCTTTTGCAAACGAATATTGGCCGTGGGTACACCTAACTTGCGGCCTAGCTGTTGTCCGTACGCCACCTTGCCACTGATGGTAAATGGTCGCCCTATAAAACGTTCTACTGCGGCTAAATCATACTCATCTAACGCACTACGTATGCGCGTACTTGAAACCCGCTCACCGTCTAATTCACAAGTTTCTGTGTTCTGAACCTCAAACTGGTGTTGAGCGCCGGCTTCCTGCAGCAACGCAAAATCACCCGTTCGGCCCTGACCAAAACGGAAGTCATCACCTACTACAAAGTGACTTACAGCCAAACCACTGACTAACAATTGATCAATAAAATCGTTAGCCGTTAACGCCAATAACCGTGCGTCAAAGCGCAAACACAAAACTCGGTCAATGCCATGTTCTTCGAGCAGCCGGAGCTTTTCGCGTAACCGGGTAATACGCCGTGGCGCCTGGTCCTTCGCAAAAAACTCCAGCGGCTGTGGTTCAAACAGAATCACCACGGCCGGCAGGCCTTGCATAATGGCCTGTAACTTTACTTGACGCAGAACCCGCTGATGACCCAAATGCACACCATCAAAATTACCAATGGTCGCCACACAGCCGCGATGTTCCGGCTTGAGGTTGTATAGACCACGAATAAATTCCATAGGGTTCCAACAATAAAAAAATAAGCCGATGATTATATACTAGACACAGCCTATTAGGCGACTTGTGTGGTTCATTTGTATGCCAAAATTATGCTTCTTTGGGGTCCCGCAAATGACCCAAGCGCAAGCCTGTAAGCAGTAACGCCGCAAGGTAGGCTAGGGCGCCGCAAATAACCATCAACGACAGGTGCCCTATCCTCTGCCACAAGCCCCAACCCAACCACACCTGCACCGGTTGGTAGGTCAGGTAAATGACCGCAATTAGCGCCAAACTAGCCACCAACAAGCGCCCACCCAGCACCCACCAACCCGGCGCTGGCTGCCATATTTGCTGGCGATACAAGCCAAGGGCTAACCAAGCGGCATTTAAACAGGCCGACAAAGCGGTTGCCATAGCCAGACCGACGTGATCAAATTGCCACACCAACAATAAATTAAACACCATATTGGCTGCCATGGCCCAAATACCAATGCGCACCGGCGTTTTCATGTCTTGACGCGCAAAGTAACCTGGAGCCAACACTTTCACCAACATGAAGGCCAATAAACCAAACGCATAGGCGCGCAAACTGGCCGCGCTCAATAACACATCACGGTCACCCATAGCGCCGTAGTGAAACAAAGTGGCGATCAAGGGCTCTGCCAACACGCCCAATGCAATTGCTGCGGGCAGACCAATGATCAATACCATGCGCAATGCCCAATCCAAGGTCAGGCTAAATGCCTGTGGTGACTTGGACGCATGGCGCCGTGATAGGCCCGGCAAAATTACCGTAGCAATAGCGATGCCAAATACACCCAACGGCAATTCCATAAGCCGGTCGGAATAGTACAGCCACGACACGCTACCCGTTTGTAACAAAGACGCCAACACTGTATCTAACAGCAAGTTAATTTGCGCCACGGACACACCAAACATCGCCGGCAGCATGAGCCGCATCACCTGCTTAACCCGGACATCAGAAAAACCTATTTGTGGCTTGACCAACAAACCTAAGCGCGCCACAAACGGCAACTGTAACGCTAGCTGCAAGATACCGGCAGCCAGCACTCCCCACGCCAAAGCCATTACCGGCACGCGCATTTGTGGCGCTAACCACAAGGCCGCGGTAATTAAACTTAAATTGAGCAGCACTGGCGTAAGCGCAGGGATCGCAAACCGTTGCGCATGGTTTAACAGACTGCCTAAAAAACCGGTCATAGAAATCAATAACAAATAAGGGAAGGTAATACGCAGCATATCGGCCGTTAAACCCAGCTTATCGCCATCGTCGGCAAATCCGGGCGCAAACACCAACGCCAATACCGGCGCAGCCACTAACGCTGCCACGGTAATGACCGACAACACCAACAACAAACTGCCTGATACTTTGCTCACCATAGCTTTAAGCAATTGTCGGTCGCCCTGCTGACTAATTTCCGCCAACACCGGCACAAAGGCTTGGTTAAACGCACCTTCGGCAAACAGGCGGCGTAAAAAGTTAGGAATTTTAAAGGCCACAAAAAAAGCATCGGCGTGGGAGCCAGCACCAAACATCGAGGCAATGACGATATCGCGCACTAAACCGAGCACCCTTGACAGCATCGTCATGCTGGCGACAATCAAACTCGAGCCAAGTAAGCCTTTGGAGGTGTGTTGCTGAGGTAACGATGAACTCATGAGCGGCTTAATTAATCTCTAAAATAGAACAAAGACAGTGCAATTTACGCCGCCCATTCAAGTGTTTTACCTATGTTAACGCAAAAACATCAAAATGATCGCATATTTATGCCAAAAAGGCGCAATCTGAGTTGACAAGAGACGCCCAAACGGGAATAATTTCGCACCTCATAAACACCCTGCTTTTAATCTTGTATCAATACATCATTATAAGCTTTTATTTATATTTATATAGGAGCCAGATCGTGGCCAATTCCGCTGGATCAAAGAAACGCGCTCGCCAGGCAGAAAAACGTCGCATTAATAACGCAAGCACGCGCTCCATGGCACGCACATACTTAAAGAAAGTTCTCGCTGCTATTCAAGCTGGCGATAAAGAAGCTGCCCAAGCCGCGTACGCAACTGCCGTATCAATCATGGACAAGAGTGTCTCTAAAGGCATTTTTACCATGAACAAAGCTGCTCGCCATAAGAGCCGTTTAAGTGCAAAAATCAAAGCCCTATAATTTTTAATTATAGTGTTAAAAAAACCGGCCTCGGCCGGTTTTTTTGTGTCTGCTAAACGAGCACCAAATTATCGCGGTGCACCAGTTCAGGTTCGGCCATATAGCCAAGGGTGAGCTCGATAGCACTACTGGCTTTGCCTAAAATCTTGGCAGATTCATCGGCACCATAGTTAACCAAACCGCGCGCAATTGTGCGCCCATCATGACTGTTAATTAACACCATGTCACCACGGGTAAACTGACCCTGAACTTGAGTCACACCAACGGCCAGCAGGCTTTTACCTTGCTGGGTCAGCACAGCAGTAGCGCCTGAATCTAACACTAATGTGCCTTTTGCTTTAAGGTGTCCAGCAAGCCATTGTTTGCGTGCTAACAAGGGCTCTTGATCAGGCACAAACAAGGTGCCATGAGGCTCCCCTTGGCGCAGACGCTGCAGCACGCCAGGAGTGCGGCCATTAGCCACAATAGTGTTAGCCCCAGAGCGGGCAGCCAGCTTGGCGGCTTGCACCTTAGTGAGCATACCACCCCGACCTAAACTACCTGCAGCACCGCTAGCCATTGAAATCAGCGCAGGATCTCCAGCGCGCACCTGCTTCAGCAGCTTAGCATCGACATGATGGCGCGGGTCTTTGTCGCACAAACCATCTTGGTCGGTGAGGATGACCAACAAATCAGCCTCAACCAAATTGGCAACCAGAGCACCTAAGGTGTCGTTGTCACCAAAACGAATTTCATCGGTTACCACTGTGTCGTTTTCGTTAACGATAGGAATGACGTCATGGCTCACCAAGGCACGCAGCGTGCCTCGCGCATTGAGGTAGCGTTCACGATGGCTTAAATCGTCATGGGTGAGGAGAATTTGGGCTGTGCGCATTTGGTGGCAAGAGAAGTTTTGTTCATAACACTGCACCAAGCCCATCTGCCCAACAGCTGCAGCGGCTTGTAAGTTATGTATTTCTTTGGGCCGTTGCTGCCAACCTAAACGAACCATACCTTCGGCGATAGAGCCTGAAGACACTAACACAATCTCTACGCCTTGTTGACGCAGTGCAGCCAGCTGGTCTACCCAGCCGCTGATGGCTTGATGATCCAAGCCCTTACCATCATCAGTGAGTAAAGCACTACCAATTTTAACCACCCAACGCTGTGCGCTAATCGCACTCTGGTGGTCGATTTGATGGCCTTCTTGGTTAGTCATAGGTGTACTCGACTTCAACATCGTAGTCGTCATCATCATAATCGTCATCGTCAAAGTCGTCATTGCCTTTGGCTGCTAGGCGCTGCTGATGACTAGCCAATTTAAACTGCTGCACACGTTCGCGAGCCTCTTGCTCTAAACGTAATTTTAACTCTTCTTCTTGCGCGGCGTATTCTGGATCGGCAAGCGTACGTTCAGTACGCTCATCAATAAAGTCCATAATCTCGCCAGCAAGCTTTTGCGTGCCCTGCTTGTTAATGGCAGCAATTTCAAACACTGGGCCTTTCCAATTTAACGCTTCAATCACTGCGTCACAACGCTCTTGGCGCTCATCTTCTGGCACCATGTCGAGCTTGTTAAGCACCAACCAACGTTCGCGATCTGCCAATGCTGGGCTAAACTTCTCTAGCTCACGCACGATGATCTTGGCCGATTCGGCCGGTGTTACGTCATCCCATGGCGCCATGTCGACCAAATGTAATAACAAACTAGTACGGGACAAGTGCTTAAGAAACTGGATACCAAGGCCTGCGCCTTCGGCAGCCCCTTCAATAAGACCAGGAATATCAGCCACAACAAAACTACGGTGGCGCTGTAAACTCACTACACCAAGGTTAGGTGTCAGGGTAGTAAATGGGTAATTAGCGACTTTAGGCTTAGCTGCAGATACCGCACGGATAAATGTAGACTTGCCGGCGTTGGGCAAACCCAACAAACCCACATCGGCCAATACCTTTAGCTCAAAACGTAAGTTACGCTTTTCGCCGGGCGAGCCGTTCGAAGTTTGACGTGGAGCACGGTTAACGCTGGATTTAAAACGCGTATTACCCAGCCCATGGAAGCCACCTTGAGCCACTTTAACCACTTGACCTTCTTCGGTGAGGTCGGCTAATACTTCGTCGGTGTCACGGTCAACAATGGTGGTGCCCACGGGCACTGTTAGCGTCATGTCTTCGCCAGAAGCACCAGTACAATCGCTGCCTTTACCTGACTGGCCCGACTGCGCTTGGTAGCGTGGCTGGAAGCGATAATCTACCAAGGTGTTAAGGGTATCGTCTGCTGTAACAAAGATACTACCGCCATCGCCGCCGTCACCGCCGTCTGGGCCACCACGAGGAATGTACTTCTCACGCCGAAAGCTCAAGCAACCATTGCCACCTTTACCCGCTTCCACAATGACATTACTTTCATCGATAAACTTCATTACAACCTCCGTGCAGCGCCTTCCTTGAGGTAAAGGCTGCGTGATAAAGGCTCAGCGCCTTGATCAGTAATTTTAACTAAAAAAGCCCCGCTAGGCGGGGCTTTTTGAAATAGGTATTAAAACCCTTTAAGCCGGTACGATAGTAACGAACTTACGGTTTTTAGGACCTTTAACTACAAACTTAACAGTGCCAGATTCAGTAGCAAACAAGGTGTGGTCTTTACCACAACCTACGTTAGTACCGGCGTGGAAGTGAGTTCCACGTTGACGAACAATAATGTTGCCTGCTTCTACTGCTTGGCCGCCAAATCGCTTAACGCCTAAGCGTTTCGATTCTGAGTCGCGACCGTTATTAGTACTACCACCAGCTTTCTTATGAGCCATGGATTATCTCCTTACGATTAGGCGCTAATGCCAGTAATCTTAACTTCAGTAAACCACTGACGGTGACCCATCTGCTTCATGTGGTGCTTACGACGCTTGAACTTCATGATGCGTACTTTCTTGCCACGACCGTGAGACACGATCTCAGCAGAAACCTTAGCACCTTCAACAACAGGAGCGCCGATCTTAACATCTTCACCGTTAGCTACTAAAAGCACACGGTCAAAGTCAACACTAGCGCCAACTTCAATGTTCAATTTCTCAAGCTTAAGGGTCTCGCCCTCTTCTACACGGTGTTGCTTACCACCGCTTACAATTACTGCGTACATACACTTCTCCAATATGTGCTGATCCGGCTACTAAAAAAGGGCCTGCTGCTAATAGCATTTCTAGGCCTAAAAAGGCCTTAAGTCATGCCATATGACAGGGAGCAAGGTGGACCAGTCACAGGGGGCGTAATTTTACGCTAAGTAGCCCTCTTTAACAAGCCGAATTACGTAGTTATTTAGCGCATCTACCCGCTTCCTTTTACTCGCTCCTTCCCTTGACACTTGGGCTTCAGCTCACTAGCATTGCGCACTCAACTTTCTAATATTAGACACCGTCTAACCTATGCAGGCTACAGACCTTTATTCCGCCGTCAAAAAAGACTTTGAAGCCGTTGATGCGGCCATCGTTTTCCACCTGAGCTCGCACGTTCCGTTGGTAGAAAAAATTGGCCAATACATCATCAAAAGCGGCGGCAAACGCCTGCGCCCCCTACTGGTGTTATTAGCAGCTCGCGCCTGCGGCTATAACAAAGACCAGCACATCACTCTAGCCGCCGTTGTTGAATTTATTCACACGGCCACTTTGCTGCACGACGACGTGGTGGACACCTCAGACCTACGCCGCGGCCAACCCACCGCAAATAACAAGTGGGGCAATTCGTCCAGCGTACTCGTAGGCGATTTTTTATACTCCCGCGCATTTCAAATGTTGGTATCCATAGGCCAGGTGGATGTCATGGGCACCTTATCCAATGCCACCAACGTGATCGCCGAAGGCGAAGTATTACAATTATTAAACGCCAAAAACCCAGATGTCAGCGAAGCCGATTACCTGCAGGTGATTTTAGGCAAAACCGCCATGTTATTCGAAGCGGCCAGCCATACCGGCGCTCAACTCGCGCAAGCGGACCAACAACAAACGGAAGCCTTACGCTGCTTTGGACGCCACTTGGGTATTGCGTTTCAACTCATTGACGACCTGATGGACTACACCGGCGATGAAACCACCATGGGCAAAAACGTGGGTGACGATTTAGCCGAGGGCAAACCCACCCTGCCGCTAATCCATGCCATGGCCCACGCCACCGACGACGAGCGCAAACTGATGCGCAAAGCCATTCGCCAAGGCAGTGTCGAAAACATTGACAGTATTCAACAAATAATTAAACGTTGTGGCTCCCTAGATTACACTTACCAGCGCGCAACCAAAGAGACTCAGCAGGCCCTGACCTGCCTAGATACATTGACTGACTCACCTTACAAGCAGTCTTTAGCTGATTTATGCACACTAGCCTTAGCCCGACAAAACTAATAATGCTATAATCGCTGACTTATCAGCCATAACTATACGGAAATACTTCATGACCAGACCTTCTTCCTTTAACCGTGACGAGTTACTTTCTTGCGGCCACGGCGATATGTTTGGCCCAGGTAATGCACGCCTGCCGGTTGGCAACATGCTTATGATGGACCGAGTTACGCACATTTCTGAAACTGGCGGCAGTCACGACAAGGGCCAGATCATTGCTGAATTAGACATCAACCCAGACTTGTGGTTTTTCGACTGCCACTTTCCAACAGACCCTGTAATGCCTGGCTGCCTTGGACTAGACGCCATGTGGCAGATCGTTGGCTTTTACCTTGGCTGGAAAGGCAACAAAGGCCGCGGCCGTGCCTTGGGCGCCGGCGAAGTGAAGTTTTTTGGCCAGGTGTTACCCAGCGCCAAAAAAGTCACGTATAAAATTGACATTACCCGCTGTATCGAACGTAAATTGGTGATGGGCATTGCCAATGCCAGCATGGAAGTTGATGGTCGCGAAATATATAGCGCCAAAGATTTACGTGTCGGCCTATTCACCAGCACCGATGATTTTTAACTAGCACTCTCTATACACCACAGAATAACGAGGTCTATTATGCGACGAGTTGTCGTTACCGGTTTAGGTATTGTTTCTTGTATTGGTCACAATCAAGACGAAGTTTTAGCGTCCCTACAAACGGGAAAGTCGGGCATCAGTTTTCAGCCTGAATACCAAGAAATGGGTTTCAAAAGTCACATTGCCGGCAGTGTAGACATTGACTTTGCCAGCCTCATCGACCGTAAGCAAATGCGCTTTATGGGCGATGCCGCCGCATATGCCTATTTATCTATGGAACAGGCCATTGCTGACTCAGGCTTAACCGAAGAACAAGTCTCTCATCCGCGTACCGGCTTGATCGCCGGCTCAGGCGGCGCCTCTAACGGCAACATCGTAGAAGCCGCAGACGGCATGCGCGAAAAAGGTTTACGCAGAGTTGGCCCTTATCGTGTTACCCGCACCATGGGCAGCACTGTTTCTGCTTGTTTAGCCACACCCTTTAAGATTAAAGGCTGCAACTACTCCATTACCTCGGCTTGTTCCACCAGCGCCCACTGTATCGGCAACGCCATGGAACAAATCCAGCTCAACAAACAAGACGTTGTGTTTGCTGGCGGTGGTGAAGAGCTACATTGGAGCCAAAGCGTATTATTTGATGCCATGGGTGCCCTATCAAGCAAGTACAACGACACTCCGACCAAGGCGTCTCGTGCATACGACGCTAACCGCGATGGTTTTGTAATCGCTGGTGGCGGTGGCATGTTAGTGATTGAAGAGCTCGAACACGCTAAAGCCCGTGGTGCAAAAATCTATGCTGAACTCGTCGGTTATGGCGCCACGTCTGATGGTTATGACATGGTATCACCTTCGGGTGAAGGCGCTATGCGCTGCATGCAGCAAGCCATGAGCACAACTGATATGCCGATTGATTACATCAATGCCCATGGCACCAGCACACCAGCGGGTGACATTCAGGAACTGAAAGCGGTAAAGTCGGTATTTGGTGACCAATGCCCTCGCATCACCTCAACCAAGTCTCTTACTGGTCACTCTTTGGGTGCTGCTGGTGTACAAGAAGCGGTATACAGTTTGCTCATGCAAGCTAACAACTTTGTAGCTGCCTCGGCCAATATTGACGAACTGGATGAAGGTGCCAACGGCATGCCCGTAGTGACCCAAAAGCAAGACAACGTGGAACTAACCACGGTAATGTCTAACAGTTTTGGTTTTGGTGGTACTAACGCAAGTTTGGTATTTACTAAATACGTTGCTTAACAACTGGATGACCGCGCCTGATCTTGTCATTGCGAGCGCAGCGCGGCAATCTATCTCTCGCTATTAAGAAATTTCTGCCAAATTGTCCGTCATCCATGCCACCATCTTGGCATGCATCTCTTTAGTGGGCACATCTGCCTCGATCACGGGTCCAATCTTTACTTCCACCACACCTGCATATTTCACCCAACTATGGGCGGGCGATAAGCGGCCACTGTTTTGGACTATAGGCAAGATGGGTACCGCGGCCTTATGGGCCAGCATCGCTGCACCTTTGGTACAAGGTCCCAACTGACCAGGTGGGTTGCGCGTACCTTCAGGGAAAATAACCACCGAGATACCAGCCCCTAAACGCTCACAACCTTGCTGCGACAACTGTTTTAAGGCATTGGTTTTACGTTTGCGATTAATAGCAATCGGGTTGAGCATCGCTAGCGCCCAACCAAAAAACGGAATATACAAGAGTTCTTGTTTAAGCACGGTGCTCACCGGCAAACCCATGGTAAGCAGATAAAAGGTTTCCCAATCGCCTTGGTGGTTACAGGCAACCACCACCGGACGGTCCTTGGGGAGGTTGTCTAGGCCGCTAATTTTGAAACTCACGCCACACGTTAAGCGCATCCACTGCAACACAGCACGGTTGCAGCAACCCACAAACTTAAACCGCAGCCGGCGCTTTACAAGCGGCGCAGTGACCACTAACAGCGTAGAGGCTAAGATGGAAATAACAGCCAAACCAATATAAAAAAATAGGGCCCTAACAAATAAGATAATACTAGCCTCCGGTAACGGGTGGGAAAAAAGCCACTTCAGCAGCCACAGGAACCAAGGTATCCGATTTAGCCATCACTTGATCTACCGCCACCAAGAGTTGCTCATTACTCAAGTCATGGGCCCAATCAGGCCGCTCTTCGATGATATTAACGAGCAATTCAGACACCGTTTGTGGAGCATCACTCTGTACTTCAACAACGTCCGCTTGCAACTGATCTTTGAGCTGGCCAAAAAACAAAACCTTAATCACAAGGCACCACCATGTTGGTCTTCAATCACCCAGTGACCACTTTTGCCACCTTGCTTCTCGGTGACGCGCAAACCGCCAATAGTCATACCTCGGTCCACCGCTTTACACATATCATATAAGGTAAGTGCAGCTGTCGAGGCTGCGCACAAGGCTTCCATTTCTACGCCTGTACGACCATTGAGCTTACACATAGTGCTAACATTAACCCGGTTAGTTGCCACATCGGGCACTAGCTCCACACTCACCTTAGACAACATCAACGGGTGGCACAGGGGAATTAAGTCACTGCACTTTTTCGCGGCTTGAATGCCGGCAATACGTGCCACAGCAAGTACATCACCTTTCTTATGCTTGCCGTCGGTTATTAAAGCTAGGGTAGCAGGTAACATTTCTACGTAGGCCTCGGCACGGGCTACACGCGTAGTGATGTCCTTTTCCGACACGTCTACCATGTGAGCATGGCCTTGTGTGTCTAAGTGAGTCAATTGTGACATGAATCAGCGCTCCTTAAATAATGCTAACTGGCATCAACTAGGTTGAAGTGGCTTTGCCTGATCACCGGGTTGGCATACATGGCCAAGGCGTGTTGCTTTTGTGCGTCGTCTAGGTTGGCAAAGCGCTGTTCTAAAACGGCTTGCGCTGTATGTTGCTGACCCATTTGTAAAGCTCGTGCGGCCAAATTAGTATCCTGCAAACAATAGTTTTGCGCAATACTCGCATCAATGGCTCGAGCGATGTCCTCAGGTGCTGCAAACTCACCTGCCAACGGCTTACCAAAGGCCACATGCACTTTGCCTTTGTCGCCGGTAATACCTTTAACGATACTTTTCATATCTTCAAACTTAGCTTTTACATATTCGCCGTTGTTGGCCAACGCCGCCAGTTCTTCAGCCTTAGCCACATCACAGGGATCAAATTCGTACGCAATAGAAACCGGCACGATATGCAAGCTGTTAATATAATCGGCGTAACTTTGGCCGGATTTTTTCTTACACATGTATAACATCTTCATCACCGCTACATCAGTGGCATCAATGCCATCTTTGGCGCGACCTTCACGTTGGGCGATCCAAATATTGTGCCCGGTGTGGACCGACTGATCAATGTAGCTAGACAGGTCCATATAGGCCTTCATTTTTTCTCGAATGCCTGTTGCCGAACGCTTCACCACAAAACTTTTGTTGAGGCGCATAATGTCACTAACATACGGTTTTTGCAGTAGATTGTCGCCAATCGCAACCCGCGCCGTTTCCAAACCATTCTGTTCAAGCCCGTAACTCACAAGGGCTGGATCCATAGTAATGTCGCGGTGGTTAGAAATAAACAAATAGCCTTTGCCCGGTTCCAGAAACTCTAAACCGCTGTATGTCAGTTGCGAAACTGTGCGCTTAAGTGTTTTCCCCATGTATTTGGCAATGATTTTTTGCCATGCATCAACCGTGTTTACGCCTGCAAATTCACGAGTCAATGCCCATCGAACTAGTGGGTTCAAGGCTGGCCCTAAAAGTGATTTGATGCGCGGAAACTTAAAGCGCCCCAGCACATCCAGCAATTCTTTATTACGTATTAAGGCATCGATCACTGGCCTTACTTCGTCATCGTTGTAAGGGCGTATATCATGAAATGGATCAGTATTATTGCTCATCGTATGGTTCTTATTATCCGCCAGTGGCGTTCATAAATCGGAGAATCTGCGGCTTTTCATGCAAATCAAAATGGTGTTTTTCTGGTTTCAGAGACATGGCATTAACAATGGCCTCTTTAATAGGCTCTACTTGTCCTGGATGAGCCCTAAGTAGGGGCATTAGGTTTACGCTGTGCTCATTGCCTAGGCACAACAATAAACGCCCCTCTACCGTCACCCGCACGCGATTGCAGTCGCCACAAAAATTATGACTGTGGGGCGAGATAAACCCAATTCGCGAACTATGCCCCGGCATGGTGTAATAGCGTGATGGCCCAGCGGTCTGCTGTGGCACATGCGTTAACGCATAGCGCTGTTCGATAATTTCACGCACATCGTCGCTGGAGCAAAAGGTAAGCGCTCGGTCGTGGCTTTCGATGGTCCCTAAGGGCATCTCTTCAATAAAAGCAATATCAATGCCTTTATCACGCACAAACTCAACTAGGTCTAACACTTCGTCATCGTTGCTGCCGCGCATCACCACGGCATTAATTTTTATACGCTCAAAGCCTTCTTTAATAGCAGCATCAAGCCCCTCTAGCACCTGGGGTAATTTGCCAATCCGTGTCATGGCCTTAAATTTAGCTTCGTCTAACGAATCTAAACTCACATTCAGGCGTTTAACACCCGCGGCTTTGAGCGCCTTAGCATGGCGCACAAGTTGCGACCCATTGGTGGTAATGAGCAACTCCTGCAAACCGTCGAGCTGGCCAATTTTGTGTAGGTTGTCAACTAAACCACGGCGCACCAACGGCTCGCCACCGGTTAGGCGTATACGGCTGACCCCAAGCTCAACAAACGCAAGCGCCACCAGTTGAATTTCTTCGATGCTCATAATGCTATCACGCGGCAAAAAAGTCATTTCTTCTGCCATACAATACACACAGCGAAAATCGCATCGGTCGGTAACCGAAATCCTCACATAATCTACTCGACGCCCAAAGTCATCGATCAGCTGTTTTTGCATAAATTAACTCATGACCTGTCTAAAAGGCCGACTTCAAATTTATTAAGCGCATATTATACGCTGCCTTCACTCAGACTGCTTAAACACTTGTGCAATCACCTTAACTAATCCGGAGCGCCAAGGTCGCTGCCTAATGCCAAAGGTGGCCAGTAATTTACTGCAATCGAGCACGCTATAGGCGGGCCGAGGGGCTGTTGTGGGCCACTCTTCACTACTCACTGACTCAATCACGTCGGCTTGGGTTGCGCCGTGGGTTTTGGCGGCAGCTAAAATGGCTTCAGCAAAGCCTTTCCAGGTGGCGATTTCGGCGCCGCTATAATGGTAGGTACCCCAAACGTCAATACCGCAACTAAGCTGCTTGATGATGGCAATAAGTACGCGTGCCACATCATTGGCGTAAGTCGGGCAGCCGTACTGGTCAGCCACGGCTTTAACGTGCTTTTGATGCTGTAGTTGTCGCAAGGTACGCAATACAAAATTATTACCTTGAGCACTAAAAATCCAGCCCACCCGCAATATAATATGGGCAGCACACTGATCCCTAATCACATTTTCGGCCGCTAACTTAGCGCTACCGAAGTGGTTTACAGGGTTGGTTTCAGCCTCTTCTTTGTAGGGCTGCTGCTGTTCACCTGAAAACACATAATCAGTTGATAAGTGCAGCAATGGCAACGACAAGGCATGACAAGCCTGTGCCAACACCTGTGCCACATCATGGTTGTCGCGGTAGCAGTCTTGCGGGTTTGTTTGCGCTTTGTCTACCACCGAATAACTGGCGGTATTGATTACGTAACTAGGTTGGTGCTTACTGATTGCCGTTTCAATAACACTAGCGTCTAAACTGTTAAGAATGTCATCGTCAAACCAAACCACCGACATACCTTGGGTGAGTGCACGCGCGCACAGCGCCGAGCCCACTTGGCTAGACGCACCGGTTACTAGAAGTTTAATCAACCCCCTGCCTCCGTCTGCTCTACGTAGGCTAACACCAGCGAGTGTAATTGCTGTTTACGATCCTGCGAACAAAAGCTTGCTGCTATGGCATTGTGGGTAAACTTTGCCAATTCCTGCCGAGTGACCGGTATGGCTGTAGCAACCGCGTTGAAGTTGTCGTTCATATAACCACCAAAATAGGCTGGGTCATCGGCATTAATGCCTACACTTACGCCTTGGCGCAACAGCTCGACAATATTGTGCTGATGCATGTGTTCAAATACTTTTAACTTGGTATTGGATAAGGGGCACACGGTTAAATGCACTTGATCGCTGATCAAACGAGCCACTAGTGTAGGGTCTTCGACACAGCGCACGCCGTGGTCGATGCGGTCCACTTTGAGCATATCGAGCGAATCAACAATATTGCTCGCGGGGCCTTCTTCACCCGCATGAGCCACAGCTAAATAACCTTGTTGACGAGCTTCTGCAAATACTCTAATAAATTTTTCAGGTGGGTGTCCCACTTCTGAAGAGTCTAGACCCACCGCCACAATTTTATGTTTCCACAGCTCGGCTTGACTTAGTGTTGCAAACGCACTGGCTTCGTCCAAATGGCGTAAAAAACACATAATGAGCTGGCTAGTAATACCCAATTCCTGCTCGGCTTGATCTAGGGCTTGGGTAATGCCGGCCATCACAACATCAAACTCAACACCCCGCTCGGTGTGGGTTTGTGGGTCAAAGAAGATTTCTGCGTGAAACACATTGTCGGTTTTACAGCGCAACAAGTAGGCCCAAGTCAGGTCGTAGAAGTCGGCTTGTGTAAGTAAGACTTGTGCACCTTGATAATAAATATCTAAGAACGACTGCAGGTTAGAAAAATCATAGGCTGCTTTTACTGCGGCCGGCGTATCGAAAGGAATAGGAATGCCATTTCGGTTGGCCAAGGCAAACATGAGCTCAGGCTCAAGGCTGCCTTCGATATGTAGGTGCAGTTCTACTTTAGGTAAATTGGCAATGAATTGATGCAAGGGAGGCGTCCGCACAATGGTCATGGGTAAAAGCGTATTCTAACATTATTTACCACCCTCAAGGAGACACATGTGGGACCAAACGCTTTTCACTAGATAGGAGTTTAGTTAAACTAAGCAACGTCAACATCATAGTCTTAAATATAAGAATAAAACCATGAACAAACCACAATTTCACCCCACTAGCTACCCAAAAAATGGTGGCTGGACGCGCATGTATACCGCCGCTATTTTTTCCCTTAAAGGCATGGTGTATTGTTTTAAACACGAAGCCGGCATGCGTGAATATAGCTTTATATTCCTAGCCAGTATCCCCTTTGCTATCTATTTAGGTGAGTCGCCTATAGAACGCATTTTGATGCTTGGTGCGGGCATACTAGTGATTTTAATGGAGTACTTGAATTCCGCCATAGAAGCCACTTTAGACCGAATCAGCACCGAACATCACGACTTAACCGGCGCCGCTAAAGACATGGGCTCAGCGGCAGTGTTTGTTGCCGCGTTATTGTTTGTTTACGTATGGGGCGAGTTTGTGTATCGAGCCTTGGCGGGCTAAAACATAAAGTGCTCTTGATCCAAGCCTTGTAGCGTATCGGCACCGGCTAACATGGTGGTCGCATAGCTTTGGGTACGCGGTAATAAACGGCTATAGAAAAAGCGTGCGGTAAACAGCTTAGCTTCGTAGAAGTCTGCTTCAGAGGTCTCGCCTGCCAACGCGTCTTGTGCCACCTTAGCGGCTCGGGCAAACAAATACGCTTGAGTTACGTAGCCGGAATACATGAGGTAATCCACTGACGCCGCACCGACTTCGTTACGGTCTTTCATGGCTGCCATGCCTATTTTTAAGGTCAGGTCACCCCACTCTTTATTAGCCGCCATGAGCGGCTTAATAAACTCAGCCATGGCGTCATTGCTTGCTTCGGCTTTACAGAACTTATGTATTTCTTTGGTAAAGGCCTTAAGGCTTTCACCTTGTGTCATCAGTACTTTTCGACCCAATAGGTCTAATGCTTGAATGCCCGTGGTGCCTTCGTAAATAGTTGAGATACGCGCATCACGCACAATCTGTTCCATACCCTGCTCGCGGATATAGCCATGGCCACCAAAACATTGCATGCCTAAGTTTGCCGATTCAAGACCAGTTTCAGTCATAAATGCTTTGGCAATTGGTGTGAGCAAAGACAAACGTACTTCTGCTTCTTTGGCTTTATCACTATCAGCGCTGCCTTTTACAGTGTCGTTTAGTTGCGACAAATAGTACGCCAGCATGCGACCACCTTCAGCAAAGGCTTTGGCTGTAAGCAACATACGCCGAACGTCTGGGTGTACGATAATGGGATCGGCAGCTTTGTTTGGGGCAACTGGGCCAGTTAAAGACCGCATTTGCAAGCGCTCTTTGGTGTATTCTAGTGCGCCTTGGAATGCGCCTTCAGCAGAACACAACCCTTGTACCGCAGTGCCAATACGGGCCGTGTTCATAAAGGTAAACATGCAGTTTAGACCTTTATTAGCAGGACCAATCAGGTAACCTTTGGCTTGATCGAAGTTCATCACACAGGTGGCGTTACCATGGATGCCCATTTTATGTTCTATGGAACCGCAGGAAACCTGATTGCGCTCCGTAGCATTGCCTTCTTCATTCAAGTTAAATTTAGGCACAATAAATAGTGAGATGCCTTTAGTGCCATGTGGGGCATCCGGTAGGCGGGCTAGCACGATGTGAACAATGTTATCCACCATGTCGTGTTCGCCGGCCGAGATAAAGATTTTAGTGCCGCTGATGGCATAGCTACCGTCGGCCTGCGGTTCCGCTTTGGTGCGCAGCATGCCTAGGTCGGTACCACAATGTGACTCGGTTAAACACATCGTGCCGGTCCACCGGCCTTCCACAAGTGGCATTAAGTAGTGTTGCTTTTGCTCGTCTGTGCCGTGGGCGGCAATGGTATTCATCGCCCCGTGGCTTAAGCCTGGGTACATGCTCCAGGACCAGTTGGCGGTGCCATTAATTTCACTGATCATGGTGCCCAATGACTCAGGCAGGCCTTGGCCACCTAGTTCTGGGTCAAGCGACAATGAAGGCCAGCCGCCATCGACATATTGCGAGTACGCTTGTTTAAAGCCGTCGGGCGTGGTGACTACGCCATCATTCCAGCTACAGCCTTGCTCATCGCCAGACGCATTGATTGGTGCCAGCACGTTTTCAGAAAACTTTGCAGCTTCTTCGAGTATGGCGTCAATCATGTCGGCGTCCATGTCTTCGCCACCGGGCAGGGTTTTATAGTGCTCCGCCATAGCTAAAACTTCGTGCATAACAAACTGAATGTCTCGGCGAGGGGCGCGATATGTAGGCATGGTAACTCCAGAAGTACAAGGTTATTTCAAACAACCGTTTGAATCTATGTCAACAATGTACCCAGCAATCACACCAAGGTCAAACTCGAGACTTTAGAGTCATGCCAGCGACGAGCGTGTCGAGTTAGCTGATAAGTACTTCTAGGCAAAGGTATGTTTGCGCTGCCTCTACCCGCTCTGCATTGTTGTTGAAGGCCGATAAATGCGGCACGACACCCAATAGGGGCGCCTGAATACGCTGCTCTAGGGTGGCCAAGTTTTGCTCGAACACGGCCATGTTAGGATCAATACGATTAGCCACCCAGCCTGCCAGTTGCATGCCATCCCTGACAATGGCCTCTATCGTTAGCAAGGTGTGATTAATGCAGCCTAAGCGCATACCCACAACCAAGATCACCGGTACGCTAAGCGCCTTGGCTAAGTCCGCCAAGGTCTCGGTTTGGTTTAGCGGTACGCGCCAACCACCCGCACCTTCGATGAGGGTTAAATCGGCTCCCTGCATGGTCACACCACGGCAAAAACCGGCCAAACGATCAACCTGTAAACGTTGACCTAACGCTTGTGCGGCTAGGTGCGGAGCAATGGGTGCCTCAAAGGCCACAGGATTAACTTGTTCATAATAAAGCGGCAAGCTGCACTGAGCCATGAGCTGTAGCGCGTCGTCATTACGCAAGCCATCATCGGTTGGCTCGCAACCGGCAGCCACAGGTTTTACCGCCGCCGTAGTTAATCCTTGTTGTCGTGCTTTCGCCAACAATCCACAAGCGACTAAGGTTTTACCTGCATCGGTATCGGTGCCGGCAATAAAGTACGTCTTTTTCATGAGTTCTCCCTACCCTTATTGATTCGACCACAGGCTGGTCGTGCAGTAATAAAATACACCTCATAGGTAATCGGTAACTGGCCGTTTTCATCACGCAGGCTTTCGTAGGCTTGCATCATGCGTCGCAAACGACCCACGCCGGTTAAGCCAGGGGCAGCCTGAGCATTGTGATTGCTAGCGCCCAGCTCTTTTAGATCTCGGGTTAACTGTTGCACCGTGTCATAAGACAGAACCACTTCTTTAACGTGCAACTCAACGTCATCAAAGTGTTGATTTAACGCCGCCAGCAACGACTGCTTGGCAACAAATTCGTTAACATGCTGATAATCGTCGGCCTGTGCCCAAGCCCATTTTAGCTGATGCAAGGTGTTGGGACCCAAGGTGGCTGCATGAAACACCCCTGTTGGGGTTAGACTCTGGGCCACTCCGGAAAACAGAGCCCCTAAGTCGCCACACCATTGAATGGCCAAGGACGAAACGACGGTATCGAAAGAGCCAAGGCGCGTGCCTAAGGCACTTGGCAAATTCTGGGCGTCACCTAACAGCCAAGAGAGCTTACCATGGGTATGTTGACGGCTGGCAAAATCGAGCATGCCTTGGGCAATATCGATGCCGGTCACCGAAACCACGTCAGCCCTGTCAGCAAGGTGAGCGCTCACATACCCCGTACCACTACCAATATCTAACACCTTTCCAGCATGAAGCATCTGCCCCCGTGCCAACAAGTCATCAGCAACCAAACGTTGCAGGCCCGCCACTTGGTCATAGGTTTGCGCTGCCTGGCTAAATGCCCGGGCAATTTGCTGCACACTAGGCAGGGCGCTAAGATCAACATTAATAGAGGTCATTGGGTCACCATAGCGGGCGCTGTTTGAGAACTTAAAAAAGCAATTACACGAGATGCTAAGGTGTCACTTTGCAACACATAAGCATGGCCACCAGCCACCAGATTCACCTCCCATGTCGGCGCTAATACCAATTGCTCTACCCAGTCTTTAGGCACTAGCTGGTCGTCAGCTGCCAGTTCTATTAAGCAAGGTATAGCAAGCCCTTGTAAATGAGCGCGCTCGTCTAACGTGTGTAACAATTTCAACCCCAATAACTTACTCGATACAGGCGCCATCTGCGCCACTATTTGGGTTGCGAGTGGCTTATTCTGCTCACACCCCGAGGCCTGTAAACTGGCGAAGCGACGCATGGTTTTTCCCGGCTGTGCCTGATAATTTTCCACAAACTGTTTTAACAATTCCAAGTCCATCGCATATTGCCAATCATGGTCACGTACGAAGCGTGCATTGGTGGCTAATAAAATAAGGCGATCAACATGGCTATTGTTATGGGCTAGGCGGATGGCAACCTGGCCACCCAGCGACCAACCCAAAACGTGGTAGCGGCTAGGTAGTTGTGCTTTAGTGGCATCCAACCAGGCATCTAACTGATCGACACAATCATCGCTGTTACCAACGTCAAACTCGCGCTCTGGGGTGCCACTATGGCCTGGGAGCGCTAACAATATGACATTGAAGTGGCGTTCAAGTTGCGCCACTAAAGCACCTGGCCAACACCGGTTGCTGTAACCCCAACCGTGAATCAACACTAAATTAACCTGATTTGAGCATGACGCCTCGTCTACCGTCACTGCTCTGCCCTACCGACTAATCCTTGCTGTTGTAGGCGACCTAGGGCGACTAGCAATTCATCAACATGGGCTTCGCTGTGGGCGGCACTTAAGGTGATTCTTAAACGCGCCGTACCTTTAGGTACCGTTGGCGGCCGTATTGCCGTCACCAACAAACCTACCTGGCGCAGCTCATCACTAATCTGTATTGCCACTTTAGATGAACCAACGAGCAGCGGTTGGATAGCAGTTTGACTGTACATCAAAGGCAGTCCCATGGATTGAGCTTGTTGTGTGAAGTAATTAATAAGTCGGTTTAAATGCTGCTGACGCCATGCTTCTTCAGTGAGCAAGGCCACAGAAGCCAAGCTCGCCGCCGCCACTGAGGGCGGCAATGCCGTGGTATATATGTAGTTACGAGAAAATTGAATCAAACTTTCAATGAGTTCTTCGCTACCCGCCACAAAAGCACCATAACTACCTAAGGCTTTACCTAGTGTAGCCATGTATATTGGGCAGTCGTTGCTACTGAGACCTTGCGCTAACGCACTGCCGCCGCCTCCTGCTCCGAGTACACCAAAGCCGTGGGCATCATCAACCATGAGCCAAGCGTGATGTTCATTGGCCACTTGACTTAAACCTTTAAGCGGCGCAATATCGCCGTCCATACTGAACACGGCATCAGTGGCAACCACATGCCTACGGGCTTGGGTAGTTACCAACTTGTCTGCTAAGTTGGTGGTGTCATTATGTCGATAGCGCTGAAACTTGGCCCCACTGAGCAAGCCACCATCCAGTAAAGAGGCGTGATTGAGGCGATCTTGATAGACCGCATCACGGCGATCTAACAAAGCATTAAGCACACCCATATTGGCCATGTAGCCACTGCCAAATAACAAGGCCCTAGGCCTTTGCGTGGTTGCAGCCAGCGCCTGTTCCAGCTCGTGATGCAGGTCTGTGTGACCCGTGACGAGGTGAGACGCGCCACTACCTAACCCATACAGCTTACTGGCACTATGGGCCGCACTGATGAGCTTAGGGTGGTTTGCAAGCCCTAGATAATCATTACTTGTAAAGGCCAACAATTGACTGCCATTGACCTTAATCAGCGGCACTTGCGGGCCGCTATGCCGGTTACGCTGACGGTACAGGTGGTCAGCACGGCGCGCCTGCAAGTCCGCCGCAAGCTCTTGATCCATAGGTATTGCCTTGGCCATTAAAGCGAGGCGTCTACAAACATCTGCTCCGACTTAGCACTCTCGATCGCTTGTTCGATAGCACCTTGATGGGCCTCATCAGACACATCTTGGCGTTTTTCGGGGCGGATACCCAGTTTCACAAACAAGGCGCGGTCTTTTTCTGCAGCGGGGTTGTCTGTGGTTAACAATCGCTCGCCATAAAATATAGAATTGGCGCCTGCAAAGAAACACATGGATTGCATTTGTTCGTTCATTTCTTCACGGCCTGCCGACAAGCGCACATGCGACTGGGGCATCAGGATACGCGCCACCGCAATGGTACGGATAAAGTCGAATGGCTCTAAATCTTCTACTTGATCTAACGGTGTGCCTTCCACTTTCACCAACATATTGATCGGTACGCTTTCTGGGTGCTGTGGCATATTGGCTAACTGCTGTAGAAGGCCCACTCGGTCACGCAGATTCTCACCCATACCGACAATGCCACCGGCACATACTTTCATGCCAGCATCACGTACGTTGCCGAGGGTGTTAAGGCGGTCTTGGTAGGTACGGGTGGTGATAATCGAGCCATAAAATTCTGGCGAAGTGTCCAGGTTATGGTTGTAGTAGTCGAGACCTGCATCGGCTAATTGCTGGGCTTGATCAGGCCCCAACATACCCAACGTCATGCAGGTTTCCAGGCCCATGGCTTTGACTTCTTTGACCATTTCCAATACGTAAGGCATGTCTTTAGCACGTGGGTTTTTCCACGCTGCACCCATACAAAAGCGGCTCGCGCCTTGCTGCTTGGCGGCAACCGCTTCTCCGATGACCTCTTTCACCTTCATCAAGCGCTCGGCATCTAAACCCGTATCATTGTGCACACTCTGCGGACAATATTTACAGTCTTCAGGGCAGGCGCCTGTTTTGATTGATAGCAAGGTACTCACTTGCACTTCATTAGGGTCAAAATGTGCTCGGTGGGTTGTCTGGGCCTTAAACAACAAATCATTCAATGGCATATTGAACATATCGGTGATTTCGGCAACACCCCAATTATGGCGCTGGCCATTAGCCAAGCTTGAGCTAGACTTATTATCCATGGTGGTATAGGTGGGGGTGGCAACAGTGGCAAAGGTCATAGAGACTCCAACAATTTAATTCTGCACGCATATTAAAAGCTGGTGGTTTGTAGTCAACCCATACCCTAAAAGGAGGTTTACATCTGGTCATTATTTAATCACATTTCTGAGATTGTGCAACCACCCTGCCTGCTGTGTGGTCACCATCCCCACTACCGGCATAACATATGCAAAGCCTGCCTAGAGGATTTGCCTTGGGCACAGCCCCCTATTGTGAATCAAACCCTGGGGTATGCCTATTCTGCTTGTGCCTTGAACTATTTACCGCCCATTAACGGACTCATTAAACAGTTTAAACATCAACGCAATTTGGCGGCAGGGTGCCTGCTTGAGTATTGTCTATCTAAAACCATAAGCTCAGCCTTACTAGAACAGCAACTGCTCTTGCCACAACTGTTAATTCCCGTACCATTACACAGGACAAGGTTGAGGCACAGAGGTTTTAATCAAGCAGAATTCATTGCCCACGGGCTGAGTAAGCACCTGCATATTCCCATGTGCAAAAACCTTTGCCTTCGACTTGGTGATCAGGCGCCGCTACAAGGTCAGAATCGGCGTCAACGCCTGAGGCACATGCAAGGTGTATTTGAGGTCAATACAAAAGAAGTGAATTCGCGGTTACACAGCATCGCCATTGTAGACGATGTCACAACCACAGGAGCTACGGCGCAAGCGCTAAGTAGCTGCCTACAAAGCGCTTGGCCTAACCCCCTGCACATTCAATTATGGTGTTTAGCTAGAACGCCAGCACCAAAAACGCAACTTGAATGGTAGACTGATTAATCTTCGTCAGAAGATTTTTCATCTTGAATACGTTGGTAAATCTCTTCACGGTGCACAGCGACATCGCGGGGAGCATTTACACCTATACGTACTTGATTACCCTTAACACCTAAAACAGTAACGGTAACTTCATCACCCACCATGAGTGTTTCGCCTACGCGGCGGGTTAATATCAACATGCATACTCCTTATGAATTGGGCCGATAAGCCAAATACCGCTAGCTTCCGAGCACCTTAATTATTCCTAATTGCTTCCTTTGGGCGATATGTATATGTCAGCAGCACTGCTGACATATACACCAACTCATCATAATGACTTATAAACTAATCTTCAATAGTTTCCGGCTTATCCATTTCAAATGTGGTGTGTAGCGCGCGTACCGCCAATTCCAAATATTTTTCATCCAGTACCACAGAAACCTTAATCTCTGATGTTGAGATCATTTGAATATTAATATTTTCTTGCGCGAGGCTGTTGAACATGCGGCTGGCCACGCCAGCATGGGATCGCATACCCACACCAACAATAGACACCTTAGCAATTTTGTCGCTACCGATTGCACCGGTGGCGTTCATATCAATGGCCACCTTTTTCAGGGTTGTTAAGGCCAAGTCGTAGTCGTTGCGATGTACGGTAAAGGTGAAGTCCGTTAGACCCTCGGCACTCACATTTTGCAAAATCATATCAACTTCGACGTTTGCATCACTGATCGGGCATAGAATTTTGGAAGCCACACCAGGTACGTCTGGCACACCAGTAATGGTTAATTTCGCTTCGTCTCGATTAAAGGCTATGCCAGAAATAACAGGTTGTTCCATGGTACTTTCACTCTCAGTTGTAATCAGTGTTCCGGGGCCGTCTTGAAAGCTATGTAACACTCTTAACGGCACGTTATATTTTCCTGCAAACTCGACAGCACGGATCTGCAACACCTTAGACCCAAGGCTTGCCATCTCTAACATCTCTTCGAAGGTGATTTCGTCAAGACGCTGGGCGCTGGGTACCACACGCGGGTCAGTGGTATAGACACCATCAACATCGGTATAAATTTGGCACTCGTCAGCCTTAAGTGCAGCTGCAAGTGCAACCCCAGTCGTGTCCGAACCACCCCGACCTAAGGTCGTGATATTGCCTGCATCATCTACACCTTGGAAACCCGCAACAACGACCACTCGGCCCCTATCAAGGTCGCTGCGCATGTTATCAACATCAATGTTTTGGATGCGCGCCTTAGTATAGGATGAATCTGTTTGGATTTTGACCTGCCCACCCGTATACGATCGCGCTGGGCAATCTCTTGCGGTTAGCGCCATACATAACAGGGCGATGGTCACTTGCTCGCCAGTAGAGACTAATACGTCCATTTCACGCGGGCTAGGTTTTTCCTGCATCTCGTTAGCCATGCCAATGAGGCGATTAGTCTCGCCACTCATGGCCGAAACCACAACCACGATATCGTGGCCTTGCTGGCGGAATTTTTTTACTTTGTCTGCCACTTGCTGAATACGCTCCACTGAGCCTACCGAAGTGCCACCATATTTTTGTACGTACAACGCCATTTTTCTTTTCCTATTACTACTTAAGCTTTTTGCCCGGCTAGAGTCTCTTGTAACCATGCCTGGGCACTGGTTAACGCCTCATTTAATTGATCGGCTTGGCCACCACCTTGAGCCATATCAGGTCGCCCACCGCCTTTGCCACCCATGGCCGTTGCCGTGTGGCGGATCAAATCACCGGCCTTTACACGTTGGGTTAAGTCTGAGGTTACGCCCGCCACAACGCTGGCTTTATCATCGACATTGACCGCTAACATCACCACGCCTGAACCCAATTTATTGCGCAACTGGTCCATAGCATCTCGTAACGACTTGGGCTCTACGCCTTCGAGCTTGCTAATCAACACCTTGACGCCGTTAATTTCGACCACAGAAGTTAACAAGTCAGCGCCTTGTGATGCCGCCATTTTAGCCTTAAGTTGATCCAATTCCCGTTCTAAAGCACGGTTGCGATCGAGTATAGACTTCACCTTTTCCGCCACTTGTTCACGGCCACCTTTAACCAGGCCGGTCACTTGGCTGAGCAACTGAGTATTGTCTGCAAACCATTGGCTAGCCGCAGCGCCGGTTAAGGATTCAATGCGCCTTACCCCTGCAGCCACGCCGCTCTCCGCTATGATGGCGAAGGCGCCAATGTCACCAGTACGGCGCACATGGGTGCCACCACACAACTCTAGGGAAAAAACCTCCTCCTGGTCCGTTGACCCCATGGTTACAACCCGCACCTGATCGCCGTACTTTTCGCCAAACAAGGCCATAGCGCCCGCGGCTTTGGCATCATCAATGGCCATGGTATTTGCAGCCACGTCTGCATTGCCCCTAATCTCCAAGTTAACCAAGGCCTCTATCGCTGCTATTTGTGCCGTTGTCACTGGTTCAGAATGGGAGAAGTCAAAGCGTAAACGCTCGGGGTTAACCAAGGACCCTTTTTGAGTCACATGCTCACCAAGCACCCGCCGCATGGCTTCATGCAATAAATGGGTAGCCGAGTGGTTTTTTGCGGATGCAGCTCTAAGCTCACCATTAACGCAGGTGTCAACACGGTCACCCACGCTTAGCTGTCCTTTGTTGAGTTGGCACTGATGAACAAAATGGCCACCTTGCTTGGTCGTATCGGTGACCGAAAGTTGAACTGAGTCGTTACTAAGTTCACCATGGTCACCCACTTGGCCGCCGGCTTCGGCATAAAATGCAGTTTTGTCCAATACCACCTGTACCGTGCCAGTGCCGCTTACGCTATCGACTGATTCCGCGTTCTCAATCAGCGCCACAACTTTGCCTGTTTGCACTAGGTCATCATAACCTGTGAATTCTGTATTGCCTGATAAGTTAAGGTTGTGGCTGTAATCCACACCAAAATTACTCGCCGACCGAGCGCGTGTACGCTGGGCTTCCATGGCTGCCTCAAAACCAGGCATGTCCATGGTCAATTCTCGCTCACGGGCAATATCTGCGGTCAGGTCTACGGGGAAACCGTAGGTGTCGTACAACTTAAAAATGGTCTCGCCAGCAATTTCTTTACTCGTAAGCTTCGCCAAATCTTGCTCAAGGATGCGCATACCCTGATCAAGTGTTTTAACAAACTGTTTCTCCTCTTTAAGGATCACTTGTTCAACTTGAGATTGGGCGGCACTCAACTCAGGGTAAGCTTCGCCCATCTCTTGCACCAATGGCTGCACCAACTGATGGAAAAAGTTGGCAGGCGCACCCATTTTGTTACCATGACGGATGGCCCGGCGCATAATGCGGCGCAATACATAACCACGACCTTCGTTGGATGGGGTCACCCCGTCGACAATTAAAAATGACACCGAACGAATGTGGTCGGCAATCACTCGAAGTGACTTATTTTGGTGATCTTCAGTGCTAATCACTTGCGCTGTAGCAGCCAGCAAATTTTGAAATAAATCAATTTCGTAATTTGAGTGAACGTTTTGTAATACCGCTGCAATACGCTCAAGCCCCATACCCGTGTCTATCGACTGTTTAGGTAGGTCTACCATCACGCCATCGGCTGATCGATTGTACTGCATAAAAACCATGTTCCAGATTTCTATGTAACGATCGCCGTCTTCTTCCGGCGTCCCCGGAGGGCCGCCCCAGACATCGGCGCCGTGGTCATAAAATATTTCCGAGCAGGGCCCGCAAGGTCCGGTATCGCCCATAGACCAGAAGTTGTCTTCGTCCAAACGTGAGAAACGGCTTTGATCAATACCCATTTCCTCAAACCAAATTTTCTCTGCCTCAGCATCACTGTGATGTACAGTCACCCAAAGCCGCTCTTCTGGAATATTGAGTTCCTTGGTTAGAAAGTGCCAGGCAAACTTAATGGCATCACGCTTAAAATAATCGCCAAAGCTAAAATTTCCTAACATTTCGAAAAAGGTGTGGTGACGTGCGGTATAACCTACGTTTTCTAGGTCGTTATGTTTACCACCTGCACGCACACAGCGCTGAGAAGACACCGCACGATTATACGGCCGCTGCTCATCGCCTAAAAACACATCCTTAAACTGCACCATACCCGCATTAGTAAAAAGTAGGGTGGGATCATTACCAGGCACTAAAGAACTACTACGCACGGGCTCGTGTCCGAGTTGCTGATAATAGTCGAGAAAAGCCTGTCGAATGGCGGCAATTTTCATGGAAGGTCTCGCTGTCAAAACAAAAGCGTAAGTATATACTGATACACCAATGCCTTTCGACCGCTGCGGGCCAAAAGTGGCGTAAAATACGGCTTTTTAAGCGAAAATAGCGTTTATTCTGGCTGCGCTTGCAGCGCGTATTGGATCTGCTCTTGTGCAAAACCACGTTGATACAAATATCGTGCTTGCTTCGCCCGCGTTGGCGCATCGGTAGCAACACACCAACCGCAGTGCTTGCGCTTTTGCGCAAGGGCAATTTCAAACCAGTCTGGCTGTTGCACATCCACCTGCGACTGCACTAACAAACGGCTTAAACCGTATTGATAGCCCCACTGAAAAATGCGCGTAACACCATAACCGTCGTTGGCCTTTGAGCGCACCAACACTTCTGCAAACCGCTCATCAGACTGCAGACCTTGGCGCTCTAACTCATCGAGCAAATGGTCTAAATCTACCACCCAATCTTTAGCTAGGCATTTAATCTGCAACTTCTGTTGTAATTCAGTACGCGATTGTTCGCGTCGCGCTAACAATCCCATAGCTTGATAGCGCAATGACGCTAGCTGTTTATTGATATGTTCTTGATCATGCACAACATCGACCACGGGTAACAAAAACCACTTAGAATGTGAGTGGTGTTACTACGTCTGCCGCAGCCTCTTCCGCTTTAGGGATGGCCAACAGTTGATCACGAATCTGCTGTTCAATTTCTACGGCAATCTCGGGGTGATCAAGTAAGTATTGCGACGCATTGGCCTTACCTTGGCCAATTTTATCACCCTTGTACGCATACCAAGCGCCGGCCTTGTCCACTAGGTTTTGCTTGACTCCTAGGTCGATAATCTCACCCATACGATAGATACCTTTACCATAGATAATTTGGAATTCGGCCTGCCTAAATGGTGGTGAAACTTTGTTTTTGACTACCTTAACCCGGGTCTCGTTACCAATCACTTCATCGCCACTTTTAACCGCACCAATGCGGCGAATATCCAAGCGTACAGAAGAGTAAAACTTCAAGGCGTTACCACCGGTTGTGGTTTCTGGACTACCAAACATAACACCAATTTTCATACGGATTTGGTTAATGAAGATCACTAAGCAATTAGCATTTTTGATATTACCTGTAATCTTACGCATCGCTTGTGATAACAAACGTGCCTGTAAACCCACATGACTAGCACCCATTTCACCTTCAATTTCGGCCTTGGGGGTGAGCGCTGCTACCGAGTCAACAATAATCACATCAACGGCACTAGAACGTACCAACATGTCGGTAATCTCTAAAGCCTGCTCTCCAGTGTCGGGCTGACTTACCAATAAATCGTCAACATTAACACCTAGTTTTTCCGCATAACTAGGATCTAAGGCATGCTCAGCATCAACAAAGGCACAGGTCTTGCCGATTTTTTGTGCTTCGGCAATCACCTGCAAAGTGAGGGTGGTTTTACCTGATGACTCTGGGCCGTATATTTCACAAATGCGGCCAAATGGTAAGCCGCCTATGCCCAGTGCGATATCTAGCCCTAAAGAACCGGTAGACACAGAAGGGATGGCTTCGCGTGGCTGGTCGCCCATGCGCATCACTGCACCCTTACCGAACTGACGTTCAATTTGACCTAAGGCCGCTTCGAGGGCTTTTTGTTTGTTTGCATCCATGTGATCCACCTTAATTTACGGCTATTGCCTGTGCGTTATCTGCAATAATTGCACTGTAGTTACATACAGTACCTGTGTATTTGTACAGTATTAAAACATAACCAGAAAAAAGTGCAAGGGTTATTCTTACAAGCAGGGTAAATGCGCTCTATTCATCCCTTCTAACGCTGCCGCTATAGTCTGCTGGCGTACACTTTGACGGTTGCCTACAAACTGAAAAAGCTCACTCGCTACCGCCCCATTTGATTGCGCCCAGGCGACCCACACACTGCCTACAGGTTTTTCTGTGGTGCCGCCACCTGGCCCTGCAACGCCACTCACCGCAACACAAACGTCAGCGTTTAACGCCCGACACCCACCCAAAGCCATCGCTTCTACCACCGCCTCACTAACCGCGCCATGGGCTTCTAACAGTCCTGACGACACCTTGAGGAGATTAATTTTGGCGCTATTGCTGTAACTGATAATGCCCCCAGAGAACCACCCAGAGCTACCTGCTACAGCGGTTATTTCAGCCCCTATACCGCCGCCGGTACATGATTCTGCGGTGGCCATGATTAAGCCTTTTTGACTTAACCTACCGCCAAGCGCCAAGATTAAATCATGCTGTTTCTGTAGTTGGTTGGACATCTGTGCTGCTCTTACGGTTGAGACCCCTTAATGATGCCAGCTTGTATCGATCAGTCAAGCAAGTTTTATTGTTCAGCCTCGCTCGATTGAAGTAACATATGGTATTCATTTAACTCCTTTCGGATACACCCTTCATGGCAGCCTCTGCACCGTTAAGTAACCACACTCCCATGATGCATAGGAAATAAATTATTTATTTATCAAATAGTTATATATAAAATATGAAACTTATTACACAAAATACTACACTAAGCAATTCTAAATTGAAATTTTGCTTTAGATCCAAACCGAATTTAGTATACGCTGAGAAGTGCATTGGATATTTCATTAACTATTTGTTAATTTAAAACAAAATGATAAGGAAAACAGGATAACATTGAAATGGACAATGCTGATCATATTGCGCGCAAAGCAGGATTTGGGTTTTCACTATCAAAAGATCCAATCACGGAAAAAGAATGGATCACAACAAACCAAAACTACATCCAGAACTACAGAAAGTACGTCTCAGACAATCGATTCAACGTTGTAGACAAGATCCTCAAAGATCAATTTGAAGACGAACACTACCGCCGCCTTAGTGGAATGGTTAAATCTGAATCTGGTTCTATCGCCTATGCTCAAATATATTTAGACCGTCACCTCAAAGCTCGTGACCAAGGCGATGTAGACAAATCAAATCTGGGATCAATTCGTTGATACTAGTCCCATTTCACTAGCTGCCCTAAGAAGAGCAGATTTTGCTCTAAACACAAACTACGACTTTCTTAACCGGCTTTGGTTCTTCTGGATCAATCACTTCACCACAGGTAGAGAAAACGCAGCTGGCCCATACATCCCCCAATACCAAGAAACACTGCGTAAGAACATGTTCGGTAAGTTCTCCGACTTGGTATATAAGTCCATTACTCACGCAAGCATGATCCGTTACTTGGACAACCAACGATCTGCAGGGCCTAATTCAGAAGCTGTTAAAAAGGGTTGGACCAAAGACGGCACCAACGAAAACTTAGCTCGGGAATTAATGGAGCTCTATACACTCACCCCGGCTAGAGGTTATACGCAAGAAGACGTTAACGGCATGACTAATATCCTAACCGGTTGGCAGATTAAACACTGGGATGGAGTGTTCAAGGTCGAATTTGAACATACTCGTCACGAACCACGTACACAGAAGGTCCTCGGTAAGAAATATGGTGGTTCCGGTAAGAATTCAAAGAACAAACTAAAGCGCGTTGTTAAGGACCTATGTAAAGATCCATTCACTGCTAACCATATTGCATTCAAACTATGCCAACACTTCATCAAAGATGTACCAAACGACAAGGATGTAAAGGAACTAGCGAAGATTTATACAAAAACAGGCGGTGACCTAAAAGCTATCTATAAAGGGCTGTTAAAGGTCATAGCTCGTTCTACTACGCAAGACAAGAAGTTCCTTAATCCTGAGCTATGGCTGTATCAAGCATACCGTACATTCGATTCCCCCCTGATAACAAGGATTGAGAAGAGCACGTGGAAATTGGATATGAAAAGTAACGCTAGTGTCTTATCAGAGCTGGGGCACCTTCATGGTTGGTCGATACAACCCAATGGGTTCCCTGACACTGAAGAGGGCTGGGTATCTAACGAATATATGAGTAGGCGCATAAGGCTATCTACATACATGGGTGGTCGTCTCTCTAAGTTCAAATCAGACATACTCTCACGCATAAGAGACAACGGTGTTGATCCCAAACACCTAGAACGACTTGGGTTTACTCCTGGTAGGTCAATGTTAATCACACAATTAGATGATCAATATACTCAGATTGCTGCAGTTCTTTGTTCACCTGAGTTCATGAGGGTTTAATAATGGATAGGCGTACATTCCTTGGTGGATCACTAGCTGTCTCGAGTGCTTGGATGATGGGTTACGTACCTAACACCCTTGCAAACGCTAACAACCAAGACCTACAAATCTTCGTCATGCTCCTACGCGGTGGCATGGACGGTCTAGCGTCTGTTCAGCCTAACATGGAACTAAACCGACTTAAAAAGATTAGAAAGACTTGTGCCATAGATTCAACTCTTAAACTCAATTCAGACTTCGGTCTACACCCAAAACTCCGATCCTTCCATAACATGTGGAAAGACAATAACGCCGCTGTCATACATGCTACAGGGTTCAGTTATGACGGTCGTTCCCACTTCGATGGTCAGAACATCATGGAAGGTGGGTTCTATACACCATACGCTGGCCCAGACGGTTGGTTAGGTCGAGCAATGGAACTAAAAGGGTACTCCAGCATAGCACTTAACCTACCGACTCCACTCATCGCAAAGTCTAATGCTTTCTCTACCAACTTCTATCCATCCAAGTTCTACTCTTCAAGAATGGATCAGGTCAAGGTGATCAACGAACTATGGGGTATGGATGTTGGACTTAGTGCGGTCAAGGATGAGTCGACAATGGCAGCATTCCGTGGTGGTACCGATCGGAATCCTAGAATACTAGCTGCTCAAGTAGCACGAGAAATGAACAAAGAAGGTGGACCCAAGGTTGGTGTTGTTGAACTATCCGGTTTTGATACACACGCTAATCAAGGTCAGGAAAACGGCATGAATGCTGACACCTTGCGCAAGTTAGATGAGATTATGAGCGCATTCAAGAACTCTGCAAGGGGTGAATTATGGAACAACTCCATCATCATGACCGTTACGGAGTTTGGTCGAACAGTTAGACAGAACGGTAATAGCGGTACCGATCACGGCATAGCATCAGCTATCTTATTGGGTGGTGGTGCTATTAAACAATCTAAGGTCATTACTGACTTCCCCGGTTTAAATGATAAGGACTTAGTTGAGAATAGAGATTTGAGACAAACCATCGACTCACGTGATGTATATGGTGATGTATTACATCGAGCGTTTGGCCTAACTAAGGACGACATTCGCAATAAAATCTTTCCGAAGAGTTCTCAAAACCTAGATTTAGGAGTCTTCACATGATCGGGCGAACGAAAATGAATAAGTACATTGTTAACGCGTTTGGGTTGACCGCTACAGGTTTTGCCTGCAAAGCTGGAGGTGGTGATGTTATCCTTTGAGTAAATGTACTTGCGGTATATTGGCTGTGATTAAAAAACGGCGCCAGAGAAATAATTTGACGGTATATTGCTATTATTAAAATCCTGCCATCCCGACCAATTTCATGAGCTATTTCAAAGAGTTACAATATATTAGAGTAAACTAAACAAGCGTATTTCCTAAGGGTTTCAGAGGGTTAGATCTTTTGTTTTTTCTATTATTTAGCGAGTCAATTACTGTAAGAGTTTAAACGCGAATACAATAACGAAGACAAAACTGGGACGGACACTATCGGTTAAGACCAAAGGTTGCACTCTACTGTTACCGCCGATGCAAAAATGACCCCTAGCGCCAATTTAAACGAAGCTCCCTTTTAATTTGAAAGACCTGGAAAATTCCGAGAAATAACCAACATTGTCCCCTCGATATCAAAACCTACCCATTACGGTGAAGCAGCTTACAAAAAACAGAACCGCTCCTTTCGTCCAGTATTTAGTGAACTCCACCGCTATATTTCTCATTGATTATCATGTTAAATCTAGTTGAGTTAAGTGACTTAATCAAGCAACACGGAAGAGCCAGTAACGGAATAAAGTATAGAGGGAAGCCGTTAAAAGACAGGTACATCCTCGATGGCTGTGTTAAGAATGGGGTATTTACATCTAGATTTCTCGCATACTATTCATCAGGTTAATACCTGTCACGAGAGCCATCATAGCTCCAGATCATTCGCCAAGGGATTGGTCCTTTGTTTCACCCCCCTTGCTGCTTCTGCTCCCAGGCATGAGTAAGAATGCCAACAGATCGCAATAGGCAGAATATTCCGCCTGCGAGTGGAGCGGCAAATTCCAATAAGTTAAAGCACTATGTCAAGGGAGAGCTAAGAGGTAACCCAGCATCCGGTGTGAAGCCATACAATTCAACATCCGGTAATGCTGTAGCAACGACATTTCTGGCGGCTATGAGCCGATCAAAATAAATACCCGTTTTTAGCCCCATCGCCTCTAGCAAGAAAACCAGATCCTCAGTAACAATATTACCGCTGGCGCCCGGAGCTGCGGGGCAGCCGCCAATACCTCCCATAGATGAGTCAATGGTAGTTAGTCCTACTTCCACCGCGGCTAAAACATTCGCCAATCCTTGCCCACGTGTATTGTGCAGATGAATCCCCGTAAGATGCTCGCGACCAATGGCATCCCAGACCTTTCCTGTCAAACGCTTAACCTGAACTGGATTCGCGTATCCGGTAGTATCGGAAAGCCCCACTTCATCGCATCCAGCCTCCATTAACGCGACTGCTAGTTCCACTACTCGATCTTCCTGAACACTGCCTTCAATAGTGCAGCCGAATGCGGTTGAAAGAGCACCTTCAATAGTAGGTCTTTCATCGACTGGTAACTGTCTAATTAGCTCGACTATACGCTTCACTTCGTCCAGCATCTGTACATGCGTTCGGTTGACATTTCGCAGGCTATGAGTCTCACTAACTGATAAGGGAATGGTAAGCTTGTGAACCCCTGCGTTTATCGCATGCTCAGCTCCCTTCAAGTTTGGTACTAAAACAGCCACTTTGAGCCCTTCAATAGTTCTTGCATACTGTGCGACTTCCATCGTGTCCGCGAGCTGCGGGAATATCCGCGCCGGAACAAATGAGCCGACTTCTATCTCGGGAACACCCGCTAAAGCCAAAGCTTTAATCCAGCGCTTTTTAGCTTCAGTGGGCATGATTTGACTGATGCTTTGCAACCCATCTCGCAGGCCAACTTCACTCACCTCAATGTCGATACCTTTCATATTGCTTTTCCTTCTTGAAGTGTTTTTATTTCTGTATCCGTAAAACCAAGTTCGACAAGAATCTCATCAGTATGCTCTCCAAGCATTGGAGGTGGATTATCAACAGATGGTGCTTTTCCATCAAGTTTTATACCGGTACGAGTCACTTGAATATCTCGATTTACGCCAGGTGCATCAGTATAAGTAGCTACCATACCCCGCTCTGTAATCTGCGGCTGAGATAGTGCTTCCGGGAGGGTTAAAATAGGACCGCAGGGAACACCTGCTTGATTTAATAAACCAGTCCACTCATCTGTAGAACGAGTCACAAGGGTTAAGTTGAGAATTTCAGAAAGTTCAGCACGATTTTCTAGTCGCGACTCTCTAGTAACAAATTTAGGATTTTCACAAAGTTCATTAAGACCTAAGACTTGGCATGTAGCTTCAAACTGTTCCTGTTTATTTGCCGCGATATTGATCTGTCCGGAGCCAGTTTGAAAAGTCCCTGACGGACTACCCGTAAAATTATCGTTACCCATCGGTTGAGGTTCTTGATTTGCATTGAAGTAGTTTGAAATCTGAAAACCCATGGTGCACATGACAGATTCCAGCATTGAAACGTCGATAAAGGTTCCGCGCTTACCATCTTGTTTTGCAAGTGCTGCTGAAATCGCAAAGGCTGCGGTCATTCCACCAATGGTGTCAGCTATAGGAAAACCAACCCTTAAAGGGGCTGATTCTGCATTGCCAGTGATACTCATAGTGCCTGACATACCTTGGATAATTTGATCATATGCTGGCCTACTCTTCAATGGGCCTTCCTGACCAAAGCCAGATATTGCGCAAAAAACCAGATCCGGATTCAAGTCTTTAAGCACCTCATAACCAACACCAAGACGATTCATTACTCCCGGTCTAAAATTTTCAACGACAACATCCGCAGTTTTTACAAGGCGCTTGAATACAGCAACACCCTCTGGCGATTTAAGATTTATTGTAATTGAGCGCTTACCAGAGTTTTGGGCAAGAAAAGTAGCGCCCATGAGTTTTTTATTTAGCTCAACATCCAAACCTAGTTGTCTTGCTAAATCGCCTTTAACAGGTACTTCAATCTTTATTACCTCTGCCCCAAGATGGGCAAGTTGACAGGCACAGAATGGCCCGGAAAGTACGTTTGTCAGGTCAAGTACCCGATAGCCCGATAGAGATTTCATGAGTCAGCCTTCCCTGTCTTGTGGGGTTCACCGTAACATGCATGTACAACCTTGCTATTGGTAAAGAACTCCCTGCAGTGGCTGCTTTTCTCGGGCGGGCCGAATGACGAACCTTTCCGGCCCGTGAATGGTGCGTGAAAATCCATGCCAGCAGTTGGAAGATTGACCTGTGCCATGCCAGCTTGAATATTGTCCAGAAAGTGATCGATCTTACTGCGATCTTTCGAAACGATTCCGGCCGACAGACCATAGTCAGCGTCGTTAGCGACGGCGAGTGCCTCGTCGTAGTCGGCCACAGAGATCACCGAGGCGATTGGTCCAAATACTTCCTCACGGCAGATCTGCATCCCGTTCCGAGCCTCAATAAACAGGGCTGGCGACAAATACCATCCTGGTGTCGCCCGTTCAAGCCTGTCTCCCCCTGTTATGAGTTTTGCACCCTCGGCTGCACCAATGCGCAAATAATCAAAATCATTAGTGAGCTGATCTTCACTCACGACGGGGCCAATATCGGTATTAGACGCGCGCGCATCGCCAATTGTCAAAAGTTGCATTCGCTGCACCATAGCATCAACAAAAGCATCATGAATACCTTCGGCAACGATTAGCCGAGACGAAGCAGTACAGCGCTGCCCGGTAGAATAGAAAGAACCATTAATAGCAAATTCGACTGCGTTATCGAGATCAGCATCATCGAGCACTATGAGTGGATTTTGCCCTCCCATTTCCAATTGCATCTTGCCTCCCCGAGCAAACACAGCCGCCCCAATCTTTCGGCCTACATTCGTAGAACCAGTAAAAGTAACGCCTGCCACGTCCGGATGTTCAACCAGTGTTGCGCCCACATCCGCACCATGCCCCATTACTAAATTAAACGCACCGTCCGGCAAACCAGCACGAGAAATTATCTCTGCGAGTGCCCAGGCCGAACCGGGTACCAATTCGGCAGGCTTGAAAATAACGCTATTTCCGTAGGCAAGTGCCGGTGCTATTTTCCAGGCAGGAATCGCGAGCGGAAAGTTCCAAGGCGTGATCGCAGCAACCACACCGACCGGTTCGCGTCGAACTTCAAGTGAGACTCCTTGGCGCAGGGAGCGATAACCTTCAGTCTCAGAGCGATAGGCCTCTGCCGCAAAAAACTTGAACAGACTGCCCGCTCGATGAGCTTCTGCCACAGCTTCTTTAAGGGTCTTGCCTTCTTCGCGGGCGAGAAGATCTCCTAACTGTTCTTTGCAACGAATAATCTCTGAACCAATTGCATCGAGAATCTCGTAGCGTTCACCAGATGTGCTTGATGACCAAGCCGGCTGTGCTGCCACTGCGGCCGATACCGCATCTTGCACATCATCAGCAGAGCCAATTGCATATTGGCCAATGATATCATCGGTGTCCGAGGGATTAACATTCTGTATGTATTCTGAGCCCTGCCGCCACTCTCCGGCAATATAATTGTTTTTCACTACTAGTCTCCTACGTGAATTTTTGTTCAAGGACAGGGCGCCAACCGATGTCCTCGTGTCTATGATCGAACGTGTTTAGATATAAATACTTCGCCGAAGCGAATCCACGACAGCATCTTGCTGTCTCACGTTGAGCGTAGGGCCGAGTTAACCAGCTGTTGGCCCCAACCCAGTTCCAAAGTTGGTTATGACGACCTTCACGCACAGAATCTGTAATCAAACGTGCCACGTCGGCATCGGTTGGCGTAGGCAAACCAGCTATCCCGGCCTCATTGCAAACCAGTTGGTCCCACTCATTTTCATTAGTAATGGCACCGCCGTACCCATCTTCGACGAAAGCGAAATCGTTCCCACCATCCATGAGTCGGCAGGTGAAATTGTCGTTATCGATCGTAATCTGCTTACCTGCGACGAAACCAGCATCTGCAAGATCTTGCCAGCTCACGTAAACCAGAAGGACCCTATCTGCAATCAACAGACGCGAAGTCGGAGTTCGCAGTGAAATCCATCGGAGGCGAAAATCAGCCTCTTTCGGTGTGTTTCCGATTTCCCAATGCGACCAATCGGGGTGGTCTGAAAAACATGGAATATCACCATTTTGGAGCCCGTCATATGGACGTACCGCCGATTGATCAACAAGCCATGGCCGCGATGAGCGCATTGTCGCCTCATTACCCCGGTAAAGACCGCCCAGTTCCACAATACCCTCGAACTCAATCATGCTGGAACCAACATACGCTCTCGAAGAACGGAGTAGAGCAAATGTGCCGAGATCGCTTCCGTACGGCCGGACGGATCCATCGTTGGTGCAACTTCTGCAATGTCCATTCCGTCAATCGGATGTTGTGCGATGACGTCGAGAAGGTCACAATACTGTTTCGGCGTTATGCCACTGTGAACGATCGAGCCCGTGCCTGGTAGGTATCCTGCGTCCATCGCGTCGATGTCCATCGACAGATAAAGGCTCTCGCATCCACGCGTTGCCTGCTCGATTGCGAGTTCGGCCACCTTCTTGGCACCAAGACGGTGCACGTCCCCAGAAGAATAAACCTTGCCGCCCATATCCTCGATGAGCTTCAGCTCGCCGCCATCGACCCATCCGGTAACACCGATCCAGACCATGTTCTCTAGCACAACGTTCGGTAACTCCGAAATTCGCCGCCCATTCGTTGCATGATTGAAGTGACCCCATGCCCCCAGTCGGTCCGAAAAATCCAGATGACCGTCAATCTGAATATAGCCGAAGCGTCGGTTTGGATCGATCTTGGTCAAGGCTTGCGAATAACCAAGGCACGCTGGATAACTGTTGTAGTGATCACCTCCCAATGCAAGAGGCACACCCCCTGCACTCCTGACACGCTCCGTCATTTCGGCAATCGCAGCAGTAGTATTCTCTACAGATGCAGGATCGATCGTCGCGTCACCGTGGTCTGCAATCCACTGTTTCACGTTGCGCCGCCAAACACCACCATGCAGTGCATCGAAGAACGTTTCTTCCGACTCAGGCAAATACTCTTTCACGATTCTTGTTGTCGCGCGGCGTAAGGCTTCCGGACCGTGACGCGCTCCGATGCGGCTGGAATGGGTCCAATCAGACGGCATGCCGACAACGCCAATGCTACCGATCAACTCTTGATCCGCCACGGCGACGGGGGCGTCGAACAATGTTGAGAATGGTGTCTCGAACGCGCTCTCCACCGTGTTATCATTTATTGGCATATTCAACTTCCTCTCGTTGTAAAGATTTCAAGATTCCTAATCTCCCATAGATGTAGCCTAGTAACGCGGCCATGAGCAGGCGCTGACCGGTTTTAACGATACTCATCCCGTTAACGGTCGGATTCATCCCAGTCACAATCAAAGTTGATACGGGTGTTTGACCGACATCCGTTAACAATGCCTGCAGCTTGGGAACGGTTACACCGTCAATGCGACGGATCGGTGACATACCATGCAGTTGCGACGCAACTGCGCTGAGATCAAGATGCACGATCATTGAGTCGACTGACTGGGAGATCGTTTGGAAAGCCGATCCAATCTCATGTGCCGGCATTGACATAACTTGGTTTGCGGAGAAAAGATAACTGCCATGATCGCGGAGTTGCCGCGCGCCCTCTCTGGACGGCGCTCTCGCCGGTGCGATCATTGCGATATTTGACGGCTCAAGCAATCCTTCGGAAACAAAATCTCCAATAAACGATCGACCCGTTTCGTCGGCCTCAAGCAAGCTTGGGGACATTCTTCCCCCGATTTGGACAAAACCCAGTGTTTCGTTTTTTGATTGGGCTCGAACAATGGTCTTTACAGCATGAGTGTCTCCGGACAACACGATGCTCGCTGCACCCCGATTCCTGATCGCACAGATGGTTTCTTCGATTGCATTGGATGCGGCAAGGCTACTCAATCCCTCAACGGGTATGTCTCCTACATCGGTCATTCGTTCGTGGATTGACGATGTACTGATCTGCTTTCTCACATCGACATCGACAGGATGGCTGAATTGTGGATTCGCATGCCAACCAAAATAAACGGATGTCTCTCGAAGGGCTTGTGGTGTCAGCCGACAACCAACATCTGCCCCAGTATTTTCCTCCATTGGAATACCGACGACAGCAAGGCTATTGCTCGTGAGATCTTCCATGCAACCTCTGGTTGATCTCATAAAGGTGAGATCGCCAGACATTCTTGGTAGCGGACCGGACCTAAGGCGCGTCATCTCGGCACCTCCCGCAACATATCAACAATAGACGCACAAATTGCGACACTAAACTCCGTTTCCTGGCGACCGTGTAGTTCAAAACTCGGTAGGTGACCTGTCATTTCTGCACCAACGACCTGTAAGCCGCGAAACCGGTCAACCAACTTGATTACATCTTCAGGTCGATCGCCCGAAATGCCTCGATAGGAACCGGTGTCACCATAAATCGGATCGAGGATATCGGCATCAATACTCAGAAAAATTGGCTTGCCCAGCGCCTCTAGGTCGACATCAGTTGCGAGAGCCCGGCAACTGGGGAACCAGGTGTATGCGTCTTCACGGCCTTCAAGCACCTCGATTATACGAGAAGCAGCCTGTCGTCTGGGAACCGCCAGCGGCGCATTCGCACCGACTGGTTTTTGGTCTGAACAACGCGACACACGAACGACATGCAGTTTCTTCTCTGGAATCGCATCTGCAATCCCGGCGACAAGCGCAGCCGTGACGCCGAACCCCCCGTTCGCGATGAATATTCGAGCACCTGTCTCAATGATCCGGTGAGTTTGTTCTCGCAACACCTCGCCCAGACGCGTTGCCTCCAACGGATAGACGTTCAAATCTCCGACATCAACGATGCCATTTACGCCATAACCTAACTTGTTGCGTGTCCAGGGATCGGAACTACAGTAGCGCATTTGTCGCGCGAAGAAACGACCTCCCGGACTACTGCTGCCATAGTGATCACAAAATACTCCGCAACAGGCGACAACACCCGCATGAAGATCCTCAAGATCACCAACTTCGGCACCAAAGAAACTCGCAGATGGTCGCAAGTCGAAACCAGATTGTTGTTGGCTCAATTGTGTCATTTTTGACCTTCCGTCGAAACCAATCGTGGTGCAAGGACACGAACCAGTGCCTCTGCTGCAACAAACTCTGAAAGCCCGCGTTTGTCGAAGGTCGGTGCAACATTCGTCACGACGCAACCAACTACGCGGCTCTCTTGCGAAATACCTTCGAGAATGCTGATCAACTGCTCTGGGCTGAGTCCACCTATGTTCAGATTGGGGCTCCCTGCAGCATGTCCGGAGTCGATGACGGCGGCATCGATGTGCCAGAAGACAGCCTGTTGATCACGCAGGAATGCTTTCAATGTATTGGCCGCACTCTCCACGCCTGATTCGTAGATCTGCCTAGCGCCAATGATCGTGGCATTGGCCGAATTTGCCTCTTGCCAAAGTCGTTCGGGAACTAATCCATTGGTCCCCAGAAAACAAGTGTTCACCCCAGCAAAGCAGTCGCCTGCAACAATCGTTGGTGATACATGAACAATGGCTACATTGGTTTCTAGTGCTGCAACGCTCGCTGCGCATGTACCTCCCAGTTCTCGAGGGCCACCAAGAACGACGGGGATTGCGCCGGGTGAATCAATCAGGCGACATACGGTGTTCAAAACCTCGGATTCGAGCGGCGACGCCAGGTCGCCTATATCGACAATGGAACATGCCTGATTCAAAGAGACGGTTGCACCAGTGTCCAAATCTTCAATCGCGCCACTGGGTGAGCTCCAGAATACGTTAAGTACATCCTTAATGGCAGAACGCAGAGCATTCGGCCCCAGAGCTGTGCTACTTCTATAGCCAGGTTCGGGATCAAGTGGTGCTCCTACGATAGTAATTGCACCGGCTGACACCTCTTCCAGAGTAGCTATACGCCTTACATCAGGGCTACTTGCCTGTGTGTTTTTAAAGTTCATAGTGTGATAGGATCCTGCCTGAAATCGAAACACTGTTTCGATATAATAGTAAATTCGCCATTAAGGAGATTCAAAAATTGGTTGAAAGAGCGGAGAGCAAGCCTCGGGCAAACCGGAAGAATGACGGATTCTCTGGTGTTGATGCTGTTGAACGAGCACTGACGCTGCTTGACACGTTTAACAGCGGAGACTCGATGCTCACGCTCAAAGAACTGTCTGAGCGAAGTAAATTGACTAAAACAACAATCCTTAGGCTTTCCGTCTCTCTCGAAAAGTTTAGTTACTTGGTCAAGGACGCAGAGGGTCTTTACCATCTTGGACCCATGCTGTGGCGGCTCGGATCTCTTTTTCGGCACAACCTGAATCTTGAGAGCATAATAAAACCTGTGCTGGAGGATCTTGTAGCACAGACCGAGGAAAGTGCTTCGTTTTACATTCCTCGCGGTGACTACGGAATCTGTCTCTATCGTGTTAACTCCAATAGGCTCGCGCGCGATCACGTAGAAGCCGGTGACATCATTCCGCTTGGACTGGGTTCGGCTGGTCACGTTCTCAAGGCATTCAGTGGTTCGTCTGATGCACTTTCTTCGAAGATACGTAAAGAAAGAACCTACTTGAGTATGGGTGAACGCGACCCGGATGTCGCTGGTGTCTCCTCGGCGATTATTGGGCCGGACGGCGAAGTTATCGGCGCCCTCAGTCTCTCTGGCCTTCTGACCAGATTTGACGAGGAACGAGTGGAACTGTACCGAACGCTGATGCTCAAAGCAGCAAAGGGAATCGAACATAGCGTGGGTAACGATGGCTCGTGAGACGGTCATGTCGAACTGACCTTCTTGCCGCTATTGCCGAGCATTTGAACGCCAATCAGTGCCCCAACAGATACCACAATCAGGCAGGTGGAGATGGCGGCAATTGTAGGATCAAGGTGATCGCGCATTGAGTTAAACATGCGGCGAGTAATAGTAGCGTTGTCCCCACCAGAAACCAGCATCGAAATCACAACCTCATCCAGCGATGTAACGAAGGCCAAAAAGGCTCCTGTCTGGATCGAGAATTTGACTTGCGGCACAGTTATTGTCCACAACGCAACCGCTCGAGACGCACCCAGGCTACGCGCCGCTAGTTCCTGATTAAAATCATAGTTCTGTAAGCCCGACATTACAGTTACTATCACAAAGGGTAGTGCCAGTGCTGTATGAGCGATGACAATTCCTGTAAGTGTATAATTCAGCCCAAGCTTAGCATAAAGGCTGAACACCCCCACGGCGATCAGGATTACGGGTACGACAAGGGGCATGATCACAAAGGCCTGGGCAGTGCTCCTGATCCGCGGAGTGGAGCAATGCAAGCCATAGGCACAAAGTGAGCCTAAAGGTGTCGCAATCGCTGTGGTCATCACCGCCGCTATTAAGGAGATCTTAGTAGCACTCATCCATTCTGGAGAACTGAAATAAGACTCGTACCAACGAAGCGAAAACGACCTTGGCGGGAACTCTAGAAAAGTCGCCCCCCCAAACGAGATCGGAATCACAATAAGTGTGGGCAGGATTAGAAAGAACAGAACCGCGATGCCGACCACCGTTAGCCACATACCGTCAATTTTACGTTGTCCTACTTGTTCCATTTTCATCTCCTTAGCGCATGAATAGTTTGTTTAGACCAAAGACACGGTTCATCAACCAAATCATCACCAGTGCCAGCAACAGCAGAACAACGCCCAAGGCTGATGCCGCCCCCCAATTAGAATAGATTGTGATCGTACTTTCGATCCGCTGCGCCAACATCTGTACCCGGCCACCGCCCATCAAAGCAGGAGTCACATAGAACCCAAGTGACAGGATAAATACCAGTACGATACCAGCAAAAAGACCCGGCCTAGACATTGGAAAAAACACATTCCAGAACGCCTCGCGCGGGCTGGATCCAAGCCCCACGGCGGCCCGGACCAGGTCGGTATCAATGCTGCGCATTGTGGCGTAAAGGGGTAAGATCAAAAAAGGTAGCATGACATGCACCATGCCAATGATAGATCCCGTCAGGTTGTGTGCCAGTTGCAGGGGCTCGTCGATAATGCCCATCGATATCATTGATGAATTGATGATGCCATTACGCTGCAATAGCACCAGCCAAGCGTAGGTACGCACCAAAATCGAGGTCCAGAACGGAACCAGCACGAAAATCATTAGAATGGCAGCAGTTCTATCCGGCAATTTGGTCAGCCAGTAACACAGCGGATAACCGAGAAGGACACAAATCAAGGTCACGGTGATGCTGATCTGAAAGGTGACAACAAAGGTCCGCCGATACAAAGCGCTTTCAAAGATACGCGCGTAGTTTTCCATACTCAACTCGCCCGCCGCATTGTAAAACGAGAGTGAAGACAGCCAGAGAACTGGCAGAAAAACGACAATAAAAATTGCAAAAACTGCGGGCATCGAAAGCCCCAAAAACGTCAAGTTTTCGCGGCGCTCTTCGGATTTGAGCGTGTTTGCGTTGTGTAGTGTTTTGGCAACCGTATTGCCCTTGATGATACTCATGATACATGTTCCGGTACGATGATCGTGTCTTCCGGATGCAGAGCAAGGCCAATTCGCTCTCCCTTGGAGGGCAGGCCACTCTGGCCAGCACGGTTGGCAGGGACACGTACATTAATCTCCCCTGCACTGCCGTGCTGAACAATAACCAGCACGCTATCGCCTTGATAGATAATGTCATGGACACGACCGGATAAATCATTGGCAGTTTCAGGCACAGTGCCAGAGGTGACTTCTAGCAATTCGGGTCGGATCACCAAACGATGGCCACCACTACCCTGGGCTATAGGTGCATCAGATTTCAGCACGCGGCCATTGAGTTGTGCCGTATCGTTAGCCACCGTCACTGGCAAGGAAATTGATTCACCGATAAAGTCCGCCACAAAGAAACTTTGAGGCTGACGATAGAGCCGTTCAGGAGTCTCGATCTGCTCGATCCGTCCGTGATTGACCACTGCAATCCTGTCTGACATCGTCAGGGCTTCGCGCTGATCATGGGTTACGTACACAATGGTTGCATCTAATTTTTGATGGAGCGCCTTTAATTCGATCTGCATATGTTCACGTAGCTTTTTGTCGAGGGCGGAAAGAGGCTCATCCATAAGTATAATCCGCGGTTCGAACACCATGGCGCGTGCAAGGGCGACACGCTGTCTTTGTCCGCCGGACAATTGGGTGATTCTCCGATCCCCATAGCCACCAAGCTGCACGGTATCCAGCGCACGCTCGGCACGGATCTTTTGCTCCACCTTGTTGACCCCGCGGATTTTCAGTGGATAGGCCACGTTTTCAGCGACCGACATGAAAGGAAACAACGCGTAGCTTTGAAAAACCATGCCAAGACCCCGTTTATGCGGCGGTGTTGCAATCATTTCCTGCCCACCAATCCGGAGTGACCCACAATCCGGCCGCACAAAACCGGCCAGTGCCATCAGCAGCGTCGTTTTACCCGAGCCCGATGGTCCAAGTAGCGTCAGGAATTCGCCTGCAGCAATATTCAGCGATACATCATCAAGCGCCTCGACCTCTCCGTAGGACTTGCACAGGTTAGATATGTCGATGGGAAGGGATTGGGTTGAAGACATAGTTTATCCTTGACTGGTGACTGGTCTTTTTTGTGACCACTGGTAAATTTTTAGAAAAACGTTTCGATGAACAAAACATCGATACATTAAATATAGTTTATGCTGGGTTGAGACAACGACCCTTTTTATCCGTACAGGCGCACTTTGGGTCGCCAGAACGCCCGATTGCCACCCTATTGATGACAGAACCAATAATCATTTTACGGATGCTTAAGATTTGCACTTCGCAGCCCTCAACAAGAATTGATTTATTGCCTTTGTGGTGCTGCTAGCGCTTTCTATCGTTGGCAAGTGTCCACAGTTCTGCAAAATTAAAATTTCGCTGCTAATTACACTTTCTGATATTTCCTGAACTCCATTTCTGAAATACTCGGAATCATCACTACCACTAATCAATAAGACTGGGCAGCGGATATCTTTTAGGCCTTCCTGGAAATTCGGCCTCATTGCGGAGGCGGCCATTTGTCGGCTGAACGTATCAAGCGAATGGGTTTTGACCATCTCACGAAAACACCGTCTTGCATCGTTAGAAGTGCTATTGTTCGATACGCAAGCATCCACAATTTCGTCAATCAAGTCCTCGCACTGGCCAGATTCTATTCTCTCTATCCAGCCTTTACGTTCTTCGGACTGGGATGGAGTCTCCGCTCTGGGCGTGGTGGAGATTAGTACAGCGCCCCAAACCCTATCAGGGGCTATGCGCAACACTTCAAGCGCCACATACCCACCCATACTTATACCAACCAGAGCAAAGCGCGACGGTGCATGAGTCAACAGCGTTTCTGCCATTTCAGTTATCGTTTTAGCCTGTATGGTATCAATAAACAGTGTCCTGAAGGACGGGCTGATACCTGCGACCTGATGAGCGAAAACTTCCTCACTGCAAAGTGCACCCGGTACAAAGACAACCGATTCTTTACTGTTTATTTTTGATGACATGAGTGTCCCAAGCATATCTGAGTATCGGGCGCGGAGTAAAAATCACCGCGCCCAAAACTATTACTGTTGGATCAGAGTATCAAATTCCTCGGTCAACTTACCCAGCTGCCCGATATAGAATTTCGGATCGACCAGCAGTTGCGGGGCGAAATTTTCAGGGAAGGTAGGCAAAAGTTTGGCTTGTTCGTCCGTGAGGATGCCGGCGGTAAAGGCATCGCTGTTCGCAGGCCCGAAGGGCATCGCCTTGACCAGCCGTGCTTGCGCTTTTGCATCAATCATTTCACTGATCAATCGCATCGCATTATCTTTATTAGGCGCACCCTTGGGAACCAGCAGGCAGTCGACATCCATCGTTGCTCCATCAAAGGTAAAATTCACCCCGATGCCGTCATCGTTAATATAACCCACATGGTTTTGCCCCATGTGAATCATGTCGACCTCACCATCGCGTAAAAGCTGTGCGGACTGCGCCCCACCACGATACCAGACGGTGACGTGTGGGACAATTTCAGCAAGTTTAGCCCAGGCGCGCTTGATGCCCTCGTCCGTGGCCAACGTGTCGTAGACCTTCGACGTGGGCACACCGTCCGCCATCAACGCGGCCTCCAGGTTGTAGTTGACTTTTCCATGCATGCCACGCTTTCCCGGGAACTTTTTAACATCCCAAAAATCTGCCCAGCTTTGTGGTCCATTATCACCAAACTTATCTTTTCTATAGGCAATGACTTTTGTGAAAGCAAGCAGTCCTACATAGTGGCTGTTGATCAGTTCCGGAGGAATCCCCGTTGTATCGATTTTGCTGTAGTCAAGCAGCTCAAGCGAGCCTTCCTGTTTGAGCGTCTCACAAGTCGACAACTCTTGTTCTGTCACATCCCAAGCGACTGCACCCGCACTGATCTGCGCGCGCACGTCCTGAATGCCGTTTGTCGTATCTTCCTTAACCGTAATATTCAGCTCTTTTGCAGCAGGGTCTAGCAAGGTAGACCGCAAAGTATCCTGAAATGAGCCTCCCCAGGATGAAAATAATACCTCACCATCGGCAAAGGCAGGTGCAGCCATTATCAAGCTGCCGGCAACGAGGCAGGCCGCAAGTGACAGCCTTCTCTCTTCTTTCTTCATGTCATATTCTCCAGTAATTGTTGATTTTTATTATTTATGTTGTTCGAACACTAAACCGTAGTTTCGAACACCGAAACACCGTTTCGAAAGCAATAATACAGGTAATATATTGAAAGTCAAGAACACTGTGTTGATTTGCGCCCAGGGTTGACCCACTAAATGGATGTTATTGCAGCCAACACTACCCCTTACGGAAATCTCAGCTCATTGGCTAAGTCGAAGAAGATATTTGCAGCGGATTTATTGCTGGTACAAATGTTGTAACTGTTTAATTATTAAAAACATTTTTATAATTAAATCAATTAGTTACCGGCTTAATTTGATTCCAACCCTGACTATATTTCAGAAGATTCATCCAATAACGTACGCTCATAAGTTCAATCTAAGCTTATGACATTGGTCGATTTTCGCCGTCAATGGTGAATTTCCAGGCGTCCGCTTCCGCTTGTTTCCTGGCTTTCTGAAAATTCATGGACCAGGTAACACAAGGAACGTGGATAACTGTTTTTTTCTTATTCTATAAAGTAAAAAGAAGATGTTGACCCCGCTGTTGACACCCCCGGGTGACCCCGTGGATTGCGTATTTCATCTAACACCATTCCTCTACCGTCAGATGGTGTGGTGCACATTTGAGTGACGGCATTATCAGGGAATGACTCAAGGGTACGTGGGGCAATCTAAATCGCGTCTTTGACTTCCCAAGCTGATTGTCTACCCCATACCACAACATGATGCGTTGTAAGATCAGTAAAGCGGGCTTTCACAATGGCTACCCGACTGTAGTAATGAAACACTGCCGTCTATCAAAATACTGAAATCCGAAAGCCGCTTACCCAGTTATAGGAGCCATTCAAAACAACAGAAATGTATCTGCCAGCTAGTTTCTAATCAACACATGCCTGAGATTAGAAATTGCTTCTGGAAACGTACTTTTTTAGCACTGTGGATGTTGGTGAGCTGCCCATGAAGGACAGGACTTGACTAACCAGAGATTCACATTATGGAATCCAATACCTGTAGCTCACTCCTAACGGCTAAACAGTCATTTCCAATTAATTAATTGAATCGAAATAAATACCGGTGGGATTATCGATGCCAGTTATAATCTCACCTCTTATTTCCTAACCGCCTGGTTTTAGTGGATAATCCCATCCCACCGTTTTCTAACGTATAGAGTTAACAGCTATTCGCATGGGTAATCCCGCACCACACAGGGCCAGGAAGAGGTTTGGCCAAAACTTTCCAAGACCAAGGCATTATGAGTAGGATGCTCTGGTAGACTAGTCTAACGAGTGTGACGATAAGTCGAGATATTTCAAATTACGTTTTCCGGAGATCACATACGGTTTTTTCTTGTTAGGCAAAAAATCAGATGATAGATCGCGGCTGACTGACTTAGGCTGACGCTTTCCCCTAAATAGTGCTCTTTTACCAGAAATTATCAGGGAATTTAGTGTATTGAGGGGGCTGACCTAGGAGTGCGTAAATTATATACCGACTAGAATATATAATTCCTGTTAACAATAGAAATGTGTCTATCGGCTTCTCAAATTTATCTTGCCCTGTCATTTTATCAACTTCGCTTTGCGGCGCGAATAGACCAATTTTAAAACTAGGGAACGAAACAAAGAACAATATAGGTGCGGCAATTATCCAGCGCCATGATTCGTCAAAGTAAATAACGAAAAAAGATGCCAACAATGTCGAAAGGACTGCTGATGTTAGTGGTACAAATCTAGAGTTCATATCTCCTCCATTTTTTTGTCATGCGTTGCATCTATTGCTTCACCTAATGGCTTAGAGATGATCATAACATCTCTTGTTAGGTGGCCAAATTCACTGTACCACTACAATCAGATAAGAACCCTCGATATAGCTTTTTTACTGCCAACATAGTGAGAGGTTTTGCTATATGCGCACTGGTAGGTGGTATAATCTGTGTCATGGGCGACCAACTTTTAAAACAATAATAAAGTACACCATATACTACACTAAACGATGATATTTGACGATCACAGATGCTATTGCCTGATATGAAATTAAACAATCAAAACTATTAAAAACGTCTGTATAACAATGTTATACAAGTGTTCACTATCAATAAAACCTCTATAAATACTGGACAATCATGCTAAAAAGCCAACAACACACTCCCATGATGCAACAGTACCTTGGTATTAAGCGCGACCATCCTAACGACCTAGTGTTTTACCGTATGGGTGATTTTTATGAGTTGTTCTATGACGACGCTAAAAGCGCTTCTGAGTTACTTGATATTTCCCTTACCTCAAGGGGGCAGTCTGCAGGGCAGCCAATCCCTATGTCGGGCATCCCGTATCATGCCGCCGAAGGTTATATTGCCAAAATTGTAAATGCCGGCCGTTCTGTTGCTGTGGCGGAACAAATCGGCGACCCCACCACCAGCAAAGGCCCCGTAGATCGCAAAGTAGTACGTGTGATTACCCCCGGCACCCTCACAGACGAAGCCTTAATGGATGCCCACAGCGAACGTTTGTTGACCGCTGTGTACCAACTAACCGACCAGTACGGCATTGCAAGTTTAGATATGAGTAGCGGTCGATTTAGCTTACTTGAAGCCACTTCCGTTGATCAATTGCAGACCCAGTTACAACGCTTAAAACCGGCTGAATTATTGTTCGACGAGGCCAGTGACATGCTCGACCAGATTCAAGACTGGCCCTGCCGCCGCCCACAAGCAACTTGGAATTTTGCCCTAGACACTGCCCAACGGTTGCTGTGTAACCAATTTAATACCCGCGATTTGAGCGGCTTTGGCTGTGACGAAATGGCCGCTGCTATCTGTGCTGCGGGCTGTTTACTCAACTATGCCAAAGAGACTCAAAAAGGCGAGTTGCCTCACTTACGTAACTTGCAAGTTGAACTGGCTCAAGACACCCTAATACTCGATGGCCCAAGCCGAAAAAACCTAGAAATAGATCAAAATGTGCAAGGCGGTGACCAATTCACCCTAGCGCAAACCCTTGATTCAACCTCCACCCCCATGGGCGGACGATTACTGCGTCGCTGGCTCAACAATCCATTACGTTGCATCAAGACATTACATCAGCGTCAAGATTTTATTGCACAAGCCATAGAAACAGATGTTACCGAGGCGCTGCAACTCGCACTTAAACCCATTGGCGACATTGAACGCATCTTGCCTCGTATCGCTCTGCGCTCGGCACGCCCACGGGACCTGTCACGTCTCAGCGCAAGCTTGCAAGCTTTACCTCAACTGCAACAGCACTTAATCCTGTTAGGCGCTGCCAAATCGGTGTCCTTGGCCAAAAATATCAAACAATTTCCCGAGTTAGTTAAACTCTTAGATCAGGCCATTATCGAAAATCCACCTGTCATCATCCGCGACGGCGGCGTTATTGCCGAAGGCTATGATGCCGAACTCGATGAACTGCGTGGTTTAAGTCAAAATGCCGGTCAGTTCTTGCTTGACCTGGAAACACAAGAACGTGAACGCACTGGCTTATCGACCCTTAAGGTGGGTTACAACCGGGTGCATGGTTATTACATTGAAATCAGCAGGTTACAGTCGGCCCAGGCACCTACAGAATATGTTCGTCGCCAAACATTAAAAAATGCCGAACGCTTCATCACTCCCGAACTCAAAACCTTTGAAGACAAGGCCCTGAGTAGTAAAAGCCGGTCCTTAGCCAGAGAAAAGGCGCTTTATGAAGCCCTTGTTGAGCAGCTCGCAGGGCACCTAACCGACCTTCAACTTGCGTCAGACGGCATTAGCGAACTGGATATTCTCGCCTGTCTAGCCGAGCGCGCCATTAACCTAGAATTGGTGCGGCCGCAACTGACCGAACACGCGGGCATCAATATAGATAATGGCCGCCACTTGGTTGTGGAACAGTTAATCAGTGAGCCGTTTGTTGCCAATGACTGCTGCCTCTCAGCTAGCCAAAGCATGAAAATCATTACTGGGCCAAATATGGGTGGTAAATCCACCTACATGCGCCAAGTGGCGCTGATCGTGATCATGGCTCAAATTGGTTCTTTTGTACCCGCAAAAAATGCCAGCATAGGTATTGTAGACCGCATATTCACACGTATGGGCAGCAGTGATGACCTAGCAGGTGGCCGGTCAACCTTTATGGTGGAGATGACGGAAACCGCCAATATACTGAATAACGCAACCCATCAAAGCTTAGTACTTATGGATGAAGTAGGTCGTGGCACAAGTACTTTTGACGGCCTTTCGTTAGCCTGGTCCTGTGCCTTCAATCTAGCCCAAGACATTGCTGCACTGACCTTATTCGCCACTCACTATTTCGAAATGACGCATTTAGTCGACCAGTTGGTTCAAGTAGAGAATGTGCATTTAGACGCGACCGAACATGGCGACAGCATTATCTTTATGCATAAAGTATTGCCCGGCCCAGCCAGCCAAAGCTACGGTTTACAAGTGGCTAAATTGGCGGGTGTGCCGGTCAATGTCATCAATGACGCGCAAACTAAGTTGCAACAACTTGAGATCGATGACGACTCAAGCAAACCCAGTAAATCAGCTGCACCTTTACAAACAGACTTATTCAGCAGTTTGCCCCATGCCGTAGAAAGCTTGCTGCAAAATAACAATGCCGACGACCTGACACCAAGGCAGGCGCTAGAGCTTATTTACCAAATGCAACGAGCCTTAAAGCAATAACAAGCCGCTGTTAAAACTACAGCTTAGCGGTCAACATGTCGGCGCTATTGAGGCCTTCGGTTTCTAAAATATTGCGAAGGCTGCGCAATGCACCCAATTGGATCTGCCTAACTCGCTCACGGGTCAGGCCAATTTTTTTACCCACCTGCTCTAGCGTGCATACGGCATGGCCTCGCAACCCAAAACGCCGACAAATAATGTCTTTTTGCAAGTCTGTGAGGTGATCAAGCCATTGTTCCATGTTAGCCATCAAGTTACTGTCTTCAGCATGATACTCTGGGCCTGGGCTACTTACATCGGCAATGGTATCTAGCAAGGTGCTGTCGTTATCTGGGCCTAGGGTATTGTCAACCGAACTCACGCGATCGTTGAGGCTGAGCATCGCAGTCACTTGTTTAACGGGCTTGTCAAGAAACTGAGCAATTTCTTCGGCGCTGGGTTCATAGTCTAACTTTTGTGCCAACTGCCGTGCTGCACGCAAATAAACATTGAGCTCTTTAACAACATGGATCGGTAAACGAATAGTGCGAGTTTGGTTCATAATTGCACGCTCTATGGTTTGGCGTATCCACCAAGTGCCATAGGTTGAAAATCGAAAGCCTCGTTCTGGATCAAATTTTTCAACCGCGCGAATCAGGCCTAAGTTACCTTCTTCGATTAGGTCTAGCAGCGTTAAACCGCGATTAAGGTAGCGCCGTGCTATTTTAACCACCAAACGCAGATTGCTTTCAATCATAAGGTGGCGGGCAGGTTCATCACCCTGCAACGCCAAGCGAGAAAAATACTGCTCTTCTTCTGCCGTCAGTAGGGCGCGAAATCCGATTTCGCCTAAATAAAGCTGCGTCGCATCCTTGAACTGGGTGACCGTGTCAGATTTATTGCGTATGCCTTTATAAGCAGCATATTCAACTTCGCTGCGCCTCTGGTGTGCTTGTTCTACCGATAATTCTTGCGTCATTTAACTATCCTATACTCATCAAAGTCCTTACTGCGGAGCTTTATGGGCAACTGCTTATAGTTTTGGCAAGTACTGTAGTGGATTAACCGGCTTACCATCTTTTCGAATTTCGAAATGTAACCGAGGATCCAACTGGGGACCCTTTCCTACCTCTGCAATCACTTGGCCAGCGTTAACCTGGGCACCTTCTGCAACCAAAATTCGGCTGTTATAGGCGTAAGCACTCAAAAAAGTTTCATTGTGCTTAACTACGACTAAATTGCCGTAACCTTGGATGCCACTACCAGCATATACTATTAATCCACTTGATGCAGCTTTTATCGAATTTCCGAGACGTGATGAGATCTCAATACCGTGAGATATGACTCCTTTATTGGCAAATTTTTGTACCACCGAGCCTTTTAATGGCCATTGCCATATGACGGACCCTGTGGCCATTTTTTGCTTATTATTCAATGAATTAATTTTAATATTTGGAATTTTTTTAACAACGGATTTAGTCGTCACTTTCGGCTTAGAAAGCGATGAAGATATTTTATTATTTTTTTTATTTATATTTTTATTTATTTCACTAAACAGTAACTTTTGCCCCACATAAATGGTGTAAGGCGATGCGATAGCATTCACTTTTGCCAATTCTTTATAGTCCCAGCCAAACCGCCAGGCGATGGCAAACAGCGTATCGCCACTGCGTACTTGATAGGAGGCTGGAGCGGAGCGCACACTACTGGCACTGACTGGCTGTGTCGTTAAGCTGTAGCCAAGTTCCTGCACAGGCGCATATTGGCTAGCCCCACAGGCCATTAGAAGCAAGCCGAATACGCCATAACATAATGCGTGCAACATAGTGGCAGGTGCGTATTTACCCATCAACGTCAGCCTTTAAATCTTGCAACCTAATGCGGCCAAACTTAAACACCAGCGCAGCCGCTAACAAAAATACGATCAAACTGGCCATTAGCTGATGCTCTAAACCCGTCATTTGACTATAAGTCCAAGGTAATAGGTTTTCTTGCTGCAGAGGCACGTCTGCGCCAGAGCTGTTGAGCCGATAAGTGATAGTATGTTTCCAAGGCCACAATTTAACCGCCGAACCAATCATCAAGCCCGTCAATAGACTCATTACCGAGGCCATATAATGGTTTAATAGGTAGCTAACTAAGCGGCTAAAGGTGAGTAGCCCTACGCCACAGCCCAAGGCAAAAATAGCAATCACTTGTATGTCTAAGGCGGCCAGCCGACCTATTAAATAGGGGTATACGCCAATGATAAGTAAGATAAAACTACCCGAAATACCGGGTAATATCATCGCACTTATGGCCAAAGCACCGGCGGCCATTAGCCATACATAACCCCAACCAGAAAACCCGTCTACAACGGCCAGGACTGGCATGTTGGCCAGCGATACACTCACAGCCACACCTAACGAGAGCCACACCAAGCGTAAGCTTTGCTGTGCCAACAACTCTTTGAGTAACAAACCACTAGCCACCAAGATCAAACCTAAAAACAAGCTCCACATGAGCAGCGGCTGCACCACAAGCAACCAACTAATTAGCTTTGACAACAGCAACAGGCTCACACCAATGCCCAACCCTAGATTAACCAAAAAACTCGCATCCAGGTGCCGCCACGCCTGTGCAACCTGACCACGAGCTAATAAGTTAGCAAAGGTTAGATCTACGCCACTAATGGCCGCTAACAAGCGGCCGTATATACCACTCAATAAGGCCACTGTGCCGCCAGAGATGCCAGGCACCAAGTCTGCCGCGCCCATCATCATACCGGTAACAATTGTACGCCACTGCCACCAAAAGTCTTTTTGTTTCATCGTCTTATCATAGTCCATTAACTAAGTCGTCAGCCTATTGTGCCAGTAACCAAAGGCACAAAGTTGGCAGCTTCCACTTTTTGTTTACTAAAGTGATTGCCCGAGCGGGTGATTTTTACCAAATGTTGCTCATTGTCGCCCACTGGAATAATCATACAACCCCCTTCCGCCAGCTGCCACTGCAACGCTTTAGGCACTTGCGACGGTGCCGCCGTTACCATAATACCATCGAAAGGCTCTCTGTCTGGCCAGCCTTCGTAGCCGTCTCCATGGCGGTAAATCACGTTGTGGATAGCCATTGCCTCCAGCCGCAGTTTAGCCCTATTTAACAGTGGCTCAATGCGTTCCATAGTAAACAGGCGCGGCACCAGTTGCGCCAAAACACAGGTTTGATAACCTGAACCTGTACCCACTTCCAACACCTTTTTAGCGCTGCAAGAGGCGAGCAACAGCTCACTCATACGGGCCACAGTATAGGGCCGTGACAAGGTTTGATTGTGACCGATAGGTAAAGACTTGTCTTCGTAGGCCCGATGCGCCAAGGCTTCGTCTAGAAACAAATGCCTAGCGGTGCTGCGCATCACTGCCAGCACCCGTGGATCTTGCACACCTAACACTTGCAATTGCTCTACCAAGCGTTCGCGCGTGCGTTGAGAAGTCATGCCTATACCTTGACGACGCGCATGTTGGCGCTTAGGATCTGTCACACTGTAGCGCATTACAAGGTGTCCTGCTGCCAGTCTGCAAGGCCACTAAAGGCATCATAACAAGTCATATCGGGAGTTAATGGCGTCACCGATACATAGCCGTGCTCGATAGCATGAAAGTCGGTTCCAGGCTCGGCGTTTTTAATCACTCCTACAGGGCCAATCCAATAGCATTGATGGCCGCGAGGGTCTTTGGCATCAATGGCGGACGCACCTAACTCTCTCACTCCTAACTTGGTCAATTTTACGCCTTTTATCTGATCGTAAGGCAAGTCTGGAACGTTGACGTTAATAATACAGCGGGGCGGCAGTTGTAACCCTTGCATACCCTTGACGAGCTGCCGGGCCACTTTTGCAGCGCTCTCAAAATGCTGCTTACCCACTAGAGATACCGCCATGGCATGGTGTTTTAAATAGCGCCCTTCCATGGCCGCCGCCACCGTACCGGAATACAACACATCGTCACCTAGGTTGGCGCCGTGGTTAATGCCCGACACCACCATGTCTGGCGCAATATCGAGCGCGCCATTAATACCTAGGTGCACACAGTCTGCCGGGGTGCCATCAATAGCAAAAAACCCGTTGGGTTGAGGCATTATCCGCACGGGACGCGATAGGGTCAGTGAATTACTTGCGCCACTTAGGTCACGATCGGGAGCAACCACGGTAACTTGATGGTCTAACGCCAGTTGCTTAACCAAGTGAGAAAGGCCAGCTGCCTGCACACCATCGTCGTTTGAAATCAATAATTTCATGACCGTATCTCTGTTATTGTGTTTGAGTGATTTCGCGTATTAAGGCGGTTGCATAGCTGCCACGCATCAGATGAAACTTCAATTCTAAAACGTCATCGTCTACCCAGTGCCAACTAAAGTCTTTGGGCCACAAACGCAAACTACGCCTTTGTGCAGTTAAATCCTGCGCCACCAAAGCCTCAATCCAAGGGGAAAACGGGGCTAATATCTGGTTTTCATAGAGGCTTGCAGGCGTCACTGGAGGATGACCCACACGCCCTGCCATAGGGCCCGTCGGTGCAAGGTCGCTGACATCAATACGATCTTGAACACCCACCAAATCAGCACCATCGGCGGCGGCATCAAATTGACTAAACCCGTCGCTAAACATACATCGATCACCAGCAATCGCCTGCAACCAAGAGCTATCTTTAACGCGCTCGCTGAGCAGTTGATTAAACAGGTAGGACCTTACAGAAGACAGCGCCATACCTCGCTTGAAGCGATCCTTGATGCGCTTACCTTGCAACATCGACAAGGCCAAGCCAAGGTTACCGCCATGGTGACCAAACCGCTGATCACCAAAGTAATTAGGTGCGCCCTGCTGGGCAATCGTTGCCAATCTGCGTTCAACGCCCTCAGAGGCACCAATACCACGTAAACGGATACAAAAATAATTACCCTGATGCACCCCTGTTTTGAGTTTACGTAAGTGACGCACGGCTTGGTGTAGATGCACTTGCGGGGATTGGAGTTGTTCCCAATCAGGATCTACATCTTCTGCCTTGCCGGGTAGGTGAACACCAAACCATTGCCGTGTCACACCTCTACGGTCCTTGAGGCCTGAGTAATTGACTTGCCGCGCTGGTACGCCAGCTAGTTTGGCGATATTACGGGCCAAAAAGTCGGTATTGGTATCGGTCTTAGTGATATCCAAATACACATGTTCACCCTCACCGCAGGGTTCGAAACCCAGATCTTCGGTCACTAAAAAATCGCTGCAGTGGGTTTTGAGCTGCGCTACTGTTTGTGGTTCGCCATGGGCATAGGCCCAGGACATGGGCCACGTCAAGGGGACTAAGGGTTGTGTTGATTTGGCATCAGCCATTACTCTTCTACCAATTGATAAAATGTTTCGTTGGGCTTAACCATACCCAGATTATAACGCGCTCGTTCTTCGATGGCGGCTATGCCTTGTTTTAAATCTAACACCTCGGCATGGAGCTGTTTGTTACGCTCGGCCAAGCTGGCGTTAACCGCTTCTTGCGCGCCAATTTGCCGCTGTAGCTGCGCCACCTCGAGCAAACCGGACGGCCCCCACCACAGGCTGTACTGCATCAACACTAAAGCAATAAATATTAGACCGACTAACCATTTCATAAGCATAACCTACCTGATACTGTGCCAGTATCTTTTCACAAAAAAAGGGAGCTTGCTCGGGCTATGTGCCCAGCTAAACTCCCTCGCTTACGTTAGTAGGCTAGCACATTTGCCAACAATCTATACAAACTCGTTGAACTGAGTGCTAGTTCTTGCCATGAATTTCGGCAAGCCCACGGTAAGGCGCAGCCGCACCTAACTCCTGCTCTATACGTAGTAAGCGGTTGTACTTTGCTACTCGGTCAGAACGGCACAAGGAGCCAGTTTTGATCTGCCCTGCCGCTGTCGCCACAGCTAAATCGGCAATCGTAGTATCTTCGGTTTCACCCGAACGGTGAGAAATAACCACGGTAAAACCGGCGTCTTGAGCCATACGAATCGCGGCCAAGGTTTCGGTAAGAGAACCTATTTGATTAAATTTAATCAAAATTGAGTTGCCAATCCCTTGCTCGATGCCGCGGCTTAAGATCTTGGTATTGGTGACAAATAAGTCATCGCCCACCAGTTGTACGCGTGAGCCACACTTTTGGGTTAAATCCTGCCAGCCATCCCAATCACTCTCATCCATACCATCTTCGATAGAAGCGATCGGGTGTTTGTTGCTCAGCTGCGTTAAATAGTCAGCAAAACCAGAAGCATCAAAGGCCTTACCTTCGCCACTGAGGTTATAACTACCATCGGCATAAAATTCTGAGGCTGCACAATCCAAGGCTAACGTAACGTCCTTACCTAACTCATAGCCGGCGTTGGCAACGGCTTCTGCAATCACATCCAAGGCGGCTTCGTTAGACGGCAAGTCAGGAGCAAAACCGCCCTCGTCGCCAACCGCCGTGCTTAAACCGCGCAGGCTCAATACCTTCTTTAAGGCATGAAATATTTCTGCGCCACAACGTAACGCTTCGGCAAAATTGGGTGCACTTACGGGCTGCACCATAAATTCTTGAATATCAACATTATTATCGGCGTGCTCGCCACCATTGATGATGTTCATCATAGGTACAGGCATGCTGTATTGGCCCGCCGTGCCATTAAGTTCGGCAATGTGTGCGTACAAGGGCAACCCTTTATACACGGCGGCAGCCTTAGCCGCAGCCAAAGAGACGGCCAAAATAGCATTGGCACCTAGCACTTCTTTATTTTCAGTGCCGTCGAGTTCGATCATGGCCGCGTCTAAGGCACTTTGATCGGTCGCATCCATACCTTTTAAACGACTGAGTATTGGCCCCTTAATGCCTGCAATAGCCTTGAGCACGCCCTTGCCCAAATAACGAGACTTATCGCCATCTCGCAATTCCAACGCTTCGCGCGAACCCGTTGAGGCTCCCGATGGCGCACACGCAGTGCCAAAGGCGCCGCCGGCTAATAAAACGTCTGCTTCAATAGTGGGGTTACCACGTGAGTCCAATACTTCCCTTGCCTGAATGTCGGCAATTAATTGATCCAAAATAAGCTCCAATAAAATTAGAATTAACGCGTGTTTACGCTACTTGAACGACTGTACTATTTGCCTGCTTGGGTGATCGCCGCACCCACAAAACCTTCGAACAATCCATGGCCACCACGGGGAGTTGAAGTAAATTCTGGATGAAATTGGCAGGCCACAAACCAAGGGTGATCTGTCAATTCAACCATTTCTACCAAAGTGCCATCCATAGACCGACCGGAAAACTTCAAGCCCGCTTCTTGTAACTGGTCAACCCAGTTATTATTAACTTCATAACGATGGCGATGGCGTTCCGTAATAATTTCCTGTCCATACGACTGATGGGCTAATGAGCCAATCTGCAAACGGCATTGCTGCGCACCTAAGCGCATGGTACCACCTAAATCCGACGCTTCTGAACGCTGCTCTACTTGCCCAGACTCATCGATCCATTCGGTAATCAAACCAACCACACAGTGCTTAGAACTGGCGTCAAATTCACTGCTGTTTGCATCACTCCAACCCACCACATTACGGGCAAATTCAATCACCGCAACCTGCATTCCTAAACAGATGCCCAAATAAGGGATCTTGTTTTCGCGGGCATACTGTACGGTTTTTATCTTGCCTTCGGTACCGCGCTCGCCAAAACCTCCGGGCACCAAAATTGCGTCTACACCGTCAAGCAAGGACACACCTTGAGACTCGATGTCTTCCGAATCAATATAGCGGGTGTTGATCTTGGTGCGAGACTTAATGCCTGCATGGCTAATGGCTTCGATTAGAGACTTGTAGGCATCCAACAGCTCCATGTACTTGCCCACCATAGCAATGGTAATTTCTCGTTCGGGGTTCAACTTAGCCTCGGCCACCGCATTCCACTGTGTTAAATCCGCGGCTTTACAGTCTAATCCAAATCGTTCTATAACAATTGAATCAAGACCTTGGGCCTGCAACAGACTAGGAATAGTGTAAATGGTGTCTGCGTCTGGCAACGAAATGACCGCCCGCTGCTCTACGTTGGTGAACAAAGCTATTTTGCTGCGCTCTGGCGCCTCGATCGACACCTCTGAACGACAGATCAAAATGTCTGGCTGAATGCCAATGGAGCGTAGTTCTTTTACCGAATGTTGAGTCGGCTTAGTTTTTGTTTCACCTGCGGTGGCAATATACGGCACCAAGGTTAAATGCATAAATAGCGCTCGACTAAAACCAACCTCAACCTTCATCTGTCGAATCGCTTCTAGGAAAGGCTGTGATTCAATGTCGCCAACCGTACCGCCAATTTCTACCAAGGCCACATCTGCACCTTGGGCGCCCCGATAGACTCGGCGTTTAATTTCGTCGGTAATATGGGGAATAATTTGTACCGTACCACCCAAGTAGTCACCGCGACGCTCTCTACGCAAGACATGCTCATACACACGTCCCGCCGTAAAGTTATTACGCTTAGACATTTTAGTGTCGATAAAACGTTCATAGTGGCCCAAATCCAAATCCGTTTCGGCGCCGTCTTCGGTTACAAAAACCTCGCCATGTTGGAACGGACTCATGGTACCTGGATCAACGTTAATATACGGATCCAGCTTCAACATGGTTACGTTAAGGCCTCGGGCCTCTAGAATGGCAGCCAAGGATGCCGAAGCAATACCCTTACCCAAAGAAGAAACAACACCGCCAGTAACGAAGATGAAACGAGTCATGCAATACCTATGTCTTATGTGACGTTAATAACGTCGATTTGAACAAAACACGATGGAGCAACCACAGAAAAACGCCTTACATCGTGGCGGGGTGGATGTCTCTAACGTTTATAATAATTGGCGCGCAAACAAACGCCTTTATAGGCGATCAAGTTTCCGTCTTAAGATGGGAGTGTAGGATACCAGAAGTGGCTATTCTGGACAATAAAAAGCTGCGTTTTAGCTGGGCTTTTGCCAACCCCATGCGGGCTCACCAAAGGCAGGCTCAAAACCAGCATTAACCCATAAATCAGCTACCATGGCTAGCTCACCATTAATATAAAACAACGGTAGGTGCGACCGCTCCCACGTGGGGATCTTCGCTTCTTGTAATAGTTTTTTAAGGTTCTGACTATGAGTCCGCCCCAATGGCTTGCAGCGCTCTCCCCCTACCCGCCCTCGCAACTCCAAATGATCACCCACCGCCAAAGACATCGCCACGGCATACTCACCCGCATCGAGCCGGCCGGCACTCAAAACCATACTGCCATGATCTAACTCAGCTTGAGAAATGGTGGCCGACCAGGGCTCACAAAACAATCCTTTGCCATGCCCTGCATACGGCGTAAGCCATAGCTGGCCATGGCTGCGGCGCAAACACCAAGCCCCAAACACAAGGCACGGCTGGGCATCATCGGCACTGGCTAACACCTCGCCGTCGATCTGCTGCATAGTCACATAGCTGAGAGCAGGCACCTTATGCAAGGATAACCAATGGCGCAAAAGGTTATGGCGGCGCGGCTTTGACAGCGCCAACAAAGCCGCGGTACGTAAGCACTGACTATTAACCAAACCGCTGCTTATCAGAACCAAGTCTTCCGCAGCGACTTCGTTAAGCAACTGCGTTGTATCACCCATAACCGCGGCGGTAGTCGCCCAGCACCGATCCATCGCCGGCCACCGCTGGCGCAACAAGGGCAACACTTGATGGCGTAAAAAATTACGGTCAAAACGCGCATCGTCGTTGCTGGGGTCGTCACTCCACACCACGTGATGTTGGCGTGCATAGTCGGCAAGGGCTTGCTGACGTACATTGATAAGCGGCCTCAGCATACAACCCAACCCTAAACTACGCTGTTTCGGCATGGCACTCAGGCCTGTCACCCCAGCGCCACGCATCAAACGCAACAACATAGTTTCACTCTGATCATCGGCGTGCTGAGCCAACAACAGCACTTCTCCGGCCTGCAACTGTTGTTCAAAAAATTGATAGCGAGCGTCACGAGCAGCGGCTTCTAGGCCCAGATTTTGTTTGACAATAGGGTCGATAACCACAGTTTGGGTTGCACAGGAAAGGCCATACTCTCGTGCTTGCTGCTCAACTTGCTGTTGCCAAGCCTGCGCATCTGTATGTAAACCATGATTTACGTGCACCACTCGGATTGGGGGGCACTGCTGAGATTGGCCCAATTGCACCAGCGCGTGTAGCAGCACCATAGAATCTAACCCACCACTAACAGCCACCAGCCACCCTGCAGCCTGAACGTGTTTATTCAGGCCGCAGGTTTCGGTGGTTAAGACATGGTGGGTAAAGGCCACGGCGGAAGACACAACCTAGATGAAAGCTTAAGAGCTCAGGCCGTAAGCCATAAGCCGCTTGTAACGACGATCCAGCAGGGTGTCTGCGTCCATTAGATCGAGCTCAGCCAGCTGGCTAATCAAGGTGGACTTAATGCTGGCGGCCACTAAATCGGCATCACGATGGGCACCACCCAGAGGTTCTTTGATGACATGATCCACAAGCCCTAAGTCGTGCAACCGGCTAGAGGTAATCCCCATGGCATTGGCCGCATCAGCAGCATATTCAGCACTCTTCCAAAGGATGGACGCGCAACCTTCTGGAGAAATAACCGAATAGGTAGAATACTGCAGCATGTTAAGCTGATCACATACGCCAATGGCCAAGGCACCACCAGAACCACCCTCGCCAATAACGGTGGCAATAACGGGGGTTTTAAGGCCCGACATTTGGGCTAGGTTATAGGCGATGGCTTCACTTTGACCGCGCTCTTCTGCATCAATACCGGGGTAGGCTCCAGGCGTGTCGATAAAGGTCAAAATAGGCATTTTAAAACGTTCCGCCATTTGCATCATGCGCAAGGCCTTACGATACCCTTCTGGGCGCGGCATACCAAAGTTACGAGCCACTTTTTCTTTGGTGCTACGGCCTTTCTCTTGACCCATCACCATCACTGCACGGCCACTTAAGCGGGCGATACCACAGACCATTGCCTGATCGTCGCCAAAATGGCGGTCACCATGCAATTCATCAAAATCGTCAAATATGCTAGCAATGTAATCAACCGTGTGAGGCCGCAGAGGATGGCGCGACACTTTAGACACTTGGGCTGCAGACAAGTTAGAGAATATAGACTCTGTCAGATTGACACTTTTAGCTGATAGCTTAGCAATTTCGTCGCTAATGTTTAGCTCATTGTCATTACCCACCAATCGCAAGGCTTCAATCTTGGTTTCAAGGTCAGCGATAGGTTGTTCAAAGTCGAGGTAATTTGGATTCATAGGGCTTAGTTTCTAATTGTTGATCAGCAAATATGGGGTTATTATAACTTGCGATAACGCATTTTTACAGCGTCTTCACCCAGCAAGTAAGCGAGATCTTGCAACATATCATCTTCTACCTGCAATCGCCACGGCGAGGCACAACGAATAACCCCTCGGCCAATGTCATTTCCAACGTGCAGCTCTAGCTTGGCAGCGGGCGTATCGCCACTGACTTGGTGGGGACTTACTATCTGCAACAACTGCTGTAATCCCTTACCCTGAGCAAACTCCGGGGCGACTGACAAGTTCAAACCTTTGGAAAAAACAGTGCGCGCTTGAGGCATGGTTAGGATCTGCTGAGCGCTCACCTTTAACCCGCCCGAATAATCATCTTCCGACACCTCTCCTTCAACAATAAGCAGGCGATCGTTTTGCAATAATTCGCGGTATTTATCGTAGGTGTCACCAAACAGCGCCACATCCACCCGTGCTCGTCGGTCATCCAAGGTTAAAAAGGCGATGGTTTTGCCACGTTTGGTTTTCATGGTACGGCTAGCAACCACTAAACCGGCAATCCACTGCTTTTCTTTTTTGGCAATCAACTGATCTAAACGGCAGCGCAAGAAACGGCCTAACTCATGGTCGTAACTGTCGATGGGATGACCTGTCACATACAGGCCCAGGGTGCTTTTCTCGCCTTTTAGCCGCTGTTTGAGTGTTAGGGGGCGGGCATTCATGTGCCGATCATATGCCGCATCTAGGGCATCAACGTCGTCCACCACGGCGCTGATTTCGCCAAACAAATCCATTATGCCGGCGTCTTGGTTACGCTCGCTTTGGTCAGCCAATTGCACCGCATCGGGGATGGCACTATACAGCACGGCGCGTTCTTGATTGGACACCATTTGATCGAGCGCACCGCTGGCCACTAGGGCCTCGAGCACACGCTTATTGATTTTTTTACTACCCACTCGCTTACAAAAATCAAACAGGTCGACGAACGCACCACCTGTCTCTCGGGCCTCAATAATCGCCGCCACAGGGCCTTCGCCAACGCCTTTTACCGCGCCTAACCCATACACCACTTCGTTGTTATCATTCACGGTAAATTTGAAGTGACTGGCATTGACGTCGGGCAAATTAAGCGGCAACTCCATGCGACGACACTCTTCAACAAAAATCACTATTTTGTCGATATTTTGCATATCCGCCGACAACACCGCTGCCATAAATTCGGCGGGGTAATGGTACTTGAGCCAAGCGGTTTGATAGGCCACTAAGGCATAAGCAGCCGAGTGTGATTTGTTAAATCCGTAACCGGCAAACTTTTCCACCAGGTCAAAGATATTTCCTGCAAGGTCTTCGGCAATACCATTAGCTAAACTGCCGGCGATAAAACCAGAACGCTGCTTGGCCATTTCTTCTGGCTTTTTCTTGCCCATAGCACGCCGCAACATGTCAGCCTCGCCCAAGCTGTAGCCCGCCATCACCTGAGCAATTTGCATGACCTGCTCTTGGTACAAAATAATGCCGTAAGTAGGCTCTAACACCGGCTGCAAAGAGTCTAGTTGGTAGTTTTCGTGGGGCCAGGCCAACTTAGCACGACCGTGCTTACGGTTGATAAAGTCGTCCACCATGCCCGACTGTAACGGTCCTGGACGAAACAACGCTACCAAAGCGATAATGTCTTCAAAGTTACTCGGCAGCTGCCGCTTAATTAGGTCTTTCATGCCGCGTGATTCCAGCTGGAATACACCCGTGGTTTCGGCTCGTTGCAATAGCTTGAACACCGGCCCATCGTCAAGCGGAATGGTTTCAATGGCGATGGCTGCCTCGCCCTTTTCTGCCCGTCGCTGGTTGATCATACCCATGGCCCAGTCGACCACGGTGAGGGTTTTTAGACCCAAAAAGTCGAATTTAACCAAACCCGCATCTTCGACGTCATTTTTATCGTACTGAGTCACTAAGCCAGAGCCATCAACATCACAATAAAGCGGCGAAAAATCGGTTAACTTGGTGGGCGCGATCACCACACCACCAGCATGTTTGCCGACGTTACGGGTTAAGCCTTCCAGCTGATAAGCCATCTCCATAATTTCTTGAACTTCGTCACTGCCATCAATAAACTCACGCAGTGCATCTTCTTGCTCCACGGCTTTACTCAAGGTAATGCCCACTTCAAAAGGAATTAATTTAGATAACTTATCGGCCAGACCAAACGGTTTACCTTGTACCCGAGCCACGTCTCGCACCACGGCTTTTGCAGCCATGGTACCGAAGGTGATGATTTGTGATACCGCGTCCTTACCGTAAGTTTGGGCCACGTACTCGATCACTCGGTCGCGGTTATCCATACAAAAATCGATATCAAAATCGGGCATCGACACCCGCTCCGGATTAAGGAAACGCTCGAACAGTAAGTCGTATTGTAATGGGTCTAGGTCGGTGATTTCTAACACATAAGCCACTAACGAGCCAGCGCCCGATCCACGACCGGGGCCCACAGGGATGTCGTTATCTTTGGCCCAGCGAATAAAGTCCATAACAATAAGGAAGTAGCCAGGGAAACCCATTTGAGTAATGATGTCGAGTTCAAAATCTAAGCGATCATCAAACTCTTTTCGCTTAACAGCAAAGTCTGGATCGTTGCTATCGAGAATGGTTTCAAGGCGTTTATCCAAGCCTTTACGAGATACATCACCAAAGAACTGGTCCATAGTCATGCCTTCTGGCACCGGAAAGTTAGGCAAGCAACAGCGGCCTAACTCAATGTCTAAGTTACAGCGCTTGGCAATTTCAACACTATTAGCTAAGGCCGATGGCAGGTCAACAAAGAGGGCCTGCATTTCTTCATTGCTGCGTAAATACTGTTGATTAGAGTAGTCTTTAGGGCGGCGTGGGTCATCCAAGGTCATGCTTTGGTTAATACAGACGCGAGTTTCGTGGGCTTCAAACTCATCAGCAGCCACAAACATGACGTCATTAGTTGCCACTAAAGGCACCTGTGCGACTTGAGCCAAGGCCACTGACAGGTGCAGACATTGTTCGTCATTTTGACGTCCAGTACGCTGCACTTCCAAGTAAAAACGATCGCCGAACACACCGACCCAATAGGCCAGCACCGCCTGCGCTTCGTCTACACCACGGTTGATAAGGGCCCGCCCTACCTCTCCCTGCGAGGCACCAGACAAGGCAATCAAACCGTCACTTTGCTGTGCGAGCCAATGCCGCCCTACAATGGCTTTGCCGTCGGGGGTTTGTCCTTCTTGAAACGAGCGTGAGACCAATTCGGTGAGGTTAAGATAACCCTGCGGGTTCATGGCCAGAAGAGTCATACGACTCACTGGCAGATCGGTGGCTGGATCGGCAGCTAGGTAGATATCGCAGCCACAAATGGGTTTTATACCGGCCCCTTGTGCCGCTTTGTAAAACTTAACCATGCCGCACATGTTAGATTGATCCGTTAAGGCAATCGCAGGCATTTGTTCGGCTTGCAGCGTTTTCATCAAAGGTTTGATACGCACCATGCTATCAATCAATGAAAACTCGGAATGCATCCGCAAATGCACAAAGGGTACAACTAGTGACATTGTCTAAGTTCCAATCAGTCGTCGCACCGGCGCAAAACTACGCCGATGTTGCGGGCTCACGCCGTGTTCTTCAAGGGCCTGCATATGGGCTTTAGTAGGGTAACCCTTATGCTTATCAAGACCGTAATATGGGTATTGTTGATGCCAGTCTAGCATCTCTCGGTCGCGGGTGACCTTAGCAATAATAGAAGCAGCGCCAATACAAAATTTTTTCGCATCGCCTTTAACGATCGCCTCACTGGCGCAAGGCAGTTGCGGGCAACGATTGCCGTCAATTAACGCTAAGTCTGGCTTCGCCGATAAACCCAATACCGCACGCTGCATGGCAAGCATGGTCGCCTGCAAAATATTAATATCGTCAATTTCAGCAACACTGGCCCGCCCTACAGACACACTCAAAGCGTCACGCAAGATGAGATCAAACAACCGCTCTCGGGTTTTTTCCGTGAGTGCTTTTGAGTCTCCCAGCCCAGCAATGGGCTTATTTGGATCAAGGATGACGGCCGCCGCCACCACATCACCAAACAAGGGTCCACGCCCAGCTTCGTCTACACCACAAATCAATCTCATAGTCTGGGTCATGTTGCCGCCTTAACTGAGGTCTGTTGGGCAATGACCTCTAACACCGCTTGGGCTGCCGTGGTACTGGCGCCACAAGCCAACTGTCGGTGAATGTCAGAAAAGTGCTGTTGCTGTGCTGTAGCCACACTTGCATCAAACAACAAGGCGTCTAGTTTCCGCGCTATGAGTTGGGGCTGCACTGCATCTTGTAATAATTCTTCTACTATTTGTTGACCTGCTAACAGGTTAGGCAAACTTACAAACGCCACCTTGAGCTTGCGTTTGAACAAGCGATAGCTCAAGCCGTTCATGCGATAACAGACTAACATGGGTTTTTCGAACAACAAGGTCTCTAGGGTTGCCGTTCCCGAAGCCACTAACACCGCGTCTGCCGCCGCCAACACGGGGTGAGATTGGCCCAGCACGAGCTGAATGCGCAATTGGGGATGGGCCAACAATTGCTCTTGCAGTTCGGCTTGACGCTGCCGGTTAGCTGCGGCTACAACCACTTGGAGAAGAGGGTGCTGTTGCTGCAATAAGGCCGCCGCTGCCAAAAAATCCGGCGCTAGTTGGCGCACCTCTGCGGCACGACTGCCTGGCAATAAGGCTAATACCGGCTGCTGTGCGACTAACTGCAATTGAGTTTGCGCCACCGCCTGGGTCAAATCACCAGGAATAACATCAGCCAAGGGATGACCTACAAAGGTCGCGGGGATATTGTGACCTTGATAGTATGGCAACTCAAAGGGTAACAGCGCCAATACGCGGTGACATGCCTTAGCCACGGTAAACACTCGATCTTCACGCCACGCCCATACCGATGGGCTGACATAATGCACAGTGGGTATATTGGCCGCTTTAAGCTTAGTTTCCAGTACAAAATTAAAATCTGGCGCATCAATCCCCACAACGGCTAATGGGGGCTGTTTGATATAGCGTTTGATCAACCGTCGGCGCAGTCTTAATAATTCTGGTAAGCGGCCCAACACTTCCACTAAACCCATCACTGACAGACGCTCCATAGGCACCAAGCTAGTAAAGCCAAGGGCTAGCATTTGTGGCCCGCCAATACCTTCAAACTTCAGTTCCGGTCGTTGTTTTTGCAAGGCCAGCATCAAACCCGCGCCGAGCACATCGCCCGATGCCTCTCCGGCAATAATAACAATGGTGTGATTGGCCATAGGGTAGCGGCTATCGAATAATGCCGCGGCTAGTGTCTTGTAACGAAGCAATTAAAACAGATAATTCGTCACCCTCACCAGACAGGCCTTGTAGACGGGCAATTGCGGTATCCAAAGTAAGCCCCTGTCGGTAGATAATTTTATAAGCTTGGCGCAAGTTCTTAATGGCTTGCTCAGAAAAACCTCGGCGTTTTAAACCTTCCGTATTCATGCCATGAGGCGATACCGAATTACCGTTAGCCATGACAAACGCAGGGATATCTTTGAGCACTACGCTGCCTGCACCGGTCATACAATGAGGGCCTATATGGCAAAACTGATGCACTGCCGTAAAACCGCCTAAAATGACAAAATTACCCACATGGACGTGACCTGCCAAGGCCACATTGTTAGCAATAATAACGTTGTTGCCCACCACACAGTCGTGCGCTACATGCACATTGGCCATGAGTAAATTATTGTTGCCAATGCGGGTGACACCCGCGTCTTGTACCGTGCCACGATGCAGGGTACAGCCTTCGCGAATGACGTTGTTGTCGCCTATCTCAAGCCTTGTAGGCTCGCCGTTATACTTCATATCCTGACAGGCTTCGCCTACCGAGCTAAACTGGAAGATATGATTATGGCACCCAATACGAGTCGGGCCCTTGACGACCACATGTGATTCTAGCTTAGTGCCAGCACCCAGCTCTACGCCTGCACCAACAATGGAATAGGGGCCAATTTCTACATCATCAGCAATAATAGCATTGGCATCTATGATAGCACTTGCATGAATCAATGGCTGGGACACTAAACCTTCCTATCTGCACATAAAATAGTCGCCGATGCCACACGCTCACCGTCTACACTGGCACAACAATCAAACTTCCAGATACCACGTTTTTCAGACATGATGCTGGCTTCTAGCTGTAACTTGTCTCCCGGCACCACAGGGCGTTTAAAGCGTAGTTTATCGGATCCAACAAAGTAATAAATAGAACCGTCTTGAGGGGTTTTATCCATGGTTTTAAAACCAAGAATACCCGCCGCTTGCGCCATCGCTTCGATAATCAACACCCCGGGCATCACCGGATGGTCTGGAAAGTGGCCATTAAAAAAGGGCTCGTTCACAGTCACGTTTTTGTAGGCAATAATAGACTCACCAAGATTGAGCTCAGTCACTCGATCAACCAATAAAAATGGGTAGCGATGAGGTAGGTATTCGCGAATTTCTTTAACGTCCATAACCATAAAAATGCCTTTTCCTTTCATTCTTGTCTATGCCAAAAAACAGCGCTCAGCCTTTTAACTGCTGCAGTTCGGCTTCTAATTGCTTAAGCCGCTTCGCCATTTGGTCTAGTTGTTTAAACCGTGCAGCATTACGCCGCCATTTTTGATTTTTGTCTAGCCCAGTACCGGATGAATAGGCCCCTGGCTCGTTAATCGAGTGGGTCACCAGTGACATGGCCGTCACATGCACGCCATCTACCAAGGTAAGGTGGCCGGTAATGCCGCACGCCCCCGCCACGGTACAGTGCTTGCCTAGTTTTGTACTGCCGGCAATGGCGGTACACCCAGCAATTGCAGTATAGTCGCCCAGCTCTACATTATGAGCAATCTGTACCTGATTATCCAGCTTAACGCCATGGCCGATAACCGTATTATCCAGCGCGCCGCGGTCTATGCTAGTGCCGGCGCCAATTTCCACAAAATCACCTACAATAACCCCGCCTAACTGTTCTATTTTAACCCACTCATCACCGTCTTTGGCAAAACCAAAGCCGTCTGCACCAATCACTGCGCCACTATGCACAGTACATGAGCGGCCTAACTCAACGCCATGATAGAGGGTAACGTTAGCACCTAAACGAGTATGATCACCAATAGATGAACCCGCACCAACCACAGTGTTGGCGCCAATAGTGACCCCGTCACCAATGATCGCATGCGCACCGATCACCACACCTGGTGCCAAATTAACCTGATCACCTAGGCGGGCACTGGCCGCCACTTCTGCTGAGGCATGTATGCCGCTAAATTGATCCGCTGGAGCAAAGGCCTGTGACAAACGGGCGTAGCCTAAGTATGGATTCACTAGTAACAAACGATTGCCACCAAAGAGGTGCGCCTGATCAGGGTGCAAAATGACCGCCCCTGCGGCGCACTGCTCTAACTGACTGGCATATTTCATATTCGCCAAAAAGCTCACTTGGTGCGGTTGAGCTTTAACCACCGTAGCTAACCCAGTGACCGGGTAACCTGCTTCGCCCTTTAATTCAGCGCCCAGTAGTTGCGCAATCTCACCCAAGGTTAAATGTTGCAATTACGGCTCCAAATTTAACAGTTCGACAACCTTAGGGGTAATATCGATACCCGCAGCGTTATAAATCACCGACTGGCCGTTAATAATTAAGGAGATGTTATTTTCTTCAATTAACTGGCGCAAAATCTTATCCAACGCTGGACGCATGTTAGCCAAAAACTCTTGTTCTATCTTGAGTTTGGTATTGGATAAGTAATTTTGTAACTGCTGATACTCTGCTACCAAAGCCTGAATTTCACCCTGAAGAGCTTGCACTTCTGCGGCACTCATCAGGTCTTTATCTGCCTGTAAACGCTGCTGCAATGCTTGTAATTCCACTCCCATCGCATCAAAGCGGGTGGTTTGGGGCTTCAGCTCAGTAGATAATTCCTGCCCCAAAGCAATGGCTTTGTCGGTGGCAAACATGGCTTGTTCGGGCTTTAACACCACGATGGTTTCTGCGTGAGCCAGAACGGGCAGCACTAGGCTCATAGCCAACAGTGCCGAGCCCAATATACGCTGGGATTTATTCATTATTAACTGTCCTTATTAAGTTAAAAAGATCGACCCAGAGTAATATGGGTCGATTGCGTCTTATCACCGGAGTTTTGGTTTAACGGGTTAGCCACTACCAAGGTTAAAGGCCCAACAGGGGTTAACCATGACAGGTTCAAACCAGCAGACACTCGCAATTCACCGGTGCTAAACGCCCCTGACTGATACACGTTACCCACATCCATAAACAACGAGGTGCGCACCGAAGGCATGTCATTAAACAACGGAAAGATGAGTTCGGTCGACGCGGTGGTTAATAGCTGCCCACCTAATGGTTCGCCAATGGAGTTTTTAGGACCCAATGAGTTGAACGCAAAACCACGTACACTGCCAAAACCACCACCGTAATAGTTGGCAAAGAATGGGGCCGTGCTGGTGGCACCGTATGCGCCTACAACACCTACACGAGCTCCCGCAGAAAACACTAACGTCTCACTATGGTTTAATGGCGTAAAGGTGCGGTAGTTGTAGCCTAACTGATAAAAATTCAAATCACTGTTGGGTAATGCCAAGTCTAAGCTAACCCCATGGGAACTGCCGTTGGTAGGGTACCAAAAGTCATTAAGGGTGTTGTTGCTCCAGTTTATGGTGGACTTATACTGTTTATATTGTTTGCCTTCGGCGGCAACAAAACTAGCTACTTCGGTGGCCGTGGCGCCACCCAATACTAAATCAATACGCTCGTAACCTAGCTTAAAGTCGAGGCGTGTATGGTCGTCAATAGGGTAGCCAAAGCGCATGTCTACACCCACTGTGTCGGTCGCAAAGTTACTCACTGCCACTTTGGCATAATCGCGCTTGGTGTAATACAGATCAATGCCCCGGCTCACGCCATCCACGGTGTAATAAGGGTTGAGGTAACTAAAGCGGTATTCGTCGGTGCTGCTACTGGACGAGAATGAGGCTTCCATTTTATTTCCAGTGCCTAAAAAATTGTTTTGGTTAACAGAACCACCCCAAAAAGCACCCTCACCATCGTTGTAACCCACCACGGCAGACCAATCCGCTGTGAGACCTTCCTCCACTGCAAACTCCACATCAAGTTGATCGTCAGTGCCCGCAACAGGGGTGGTTTCCACTGCCACATTATTAAAAAAACCTAAGCGCTGCAACCGTAGCTTGGATGCCATAATGTCGGCCATGGCCGCGACACCACCTTCTATTTGACGCATTTCACGGCGTAACACCTCATCACTGGTGCGGGTATTACCGCGGAAGTCGATGCGCCGAACATACGTTCTTTTACCGGCTCGCACTTGGTATTGCACATCGACGGTTTTTAGGTTTTCGTTAATTAACGGCACCGGTTGAACCTCTGCAAACGCAAACCCTTGATCCCCAAACAGTTGGCGCACATCTTGAGCCGCGTTGACTAAATTTCGACGCGAGAACACCTGCCCAGATGAAGCATTGATGAGGTTTCTGATATCGGCCTCTTGGACTTCGTACTGACCAGCAATGCTCACTGTGCCGATGGTAAATTGATCGCCTTCGGCCAAGTTAATAGTAATAAAGACATTGGTTTTGTCTGCCGAAATCGCCACCTGAGTCGATTCGATATTAAATAACACATAGCCCTTATTTAAGTAATGAGAGCGAATATTTTCTAGGTCGGCGGTTAGTTTTTCCCGCGAATATTGGTCATCTTTAGTAAACAAGGTCCAAAAGCCAGGGGTTTGCAGGCTCATCAAGCTAATCAGCTCACTGTCACTGAAATCATCGTTACCAATAATATTGATATGGCTAATAGAGGAGGTCACACCCTCATTAATACTCACCTTTATCGATACGCGGTTTTCGCCCAGGTCTTCTACCACGGACTCGACCAACACAGCATAACGCCCCTGACTATTGTACTGACGTTCCAATTCGAGTTCGATTTGCGCGAGGGTGGCACGCTGGAAAATCTCACCTTCTTTGAGACCAGCAGCTTCTAGTGCAGCACGTAATTGCTCAGTTTTTAGTAATTTATTACCATCCAACCCAATAAAACCAATGGCAGGCCGCTCCCGCACTATGACTAAGAGTAAATTACCGTCTTGTTGTAATTCAATGTCTTCGAAATAACCACTTCTAAACATGCTACGGGTAGCAAATGCCAAGCTCCGGTCGTCTACATCATCACCCACTTGCAATGGCAGCGTTGCAAACGCTTGGCTTGAAGTGAGGCGCTGCAACCCTTCGATGTGGATATTTTTAATGGTAAATTCGCCACTCACAGCCACCGGAGATATGGCCATCGTCAAACTTAACAATAGTCCCAAAAGAACACGTTTCATATACACTCTACCTATAATTATTAATGACGCATCAAGTCATTAGCGATAGCGATGATCGTCACGCTAAACACCAAGGCCATTCCAATACGCAAGCCTACAGCCTGAATTCGATCAGGCACTTTCCGACCGGTAACTAACTCTATGAAGTAATATAGCAAATGCCCGCCATCGAGCATAGGAACGGGCAATAGATTTAACACCCCTAAGCTCACACTTAAGTAGGCCATAAAACTAATGTAGGTGATCAAACCCGTCGCGGCGGAAGCTGCAGCGACCTTAGCAATACTAATGGGACCGCTTAAGTGTTCGGTAGACACCACCCCTTGCACCATTCTACCCAGAAAGCTAAGGGTTAAGCTGACCATTTCTAGGGTTTTTTGACTGCCGTCGATCAACCCTTCAAGCAGGCCTAGTTGCTGCTGATATTGTATGGAGTAAGGCCACGAAATAGAGGCGACGCCAACGCCAATCTTGCCTATTAATCCACCCGTTTGGTCAACATCACTGTGTAATGTTAACGGCAATATCAATAGCTCGCCGCGACGCTCCAAAGCCACCAGCACACTCGCATCTGGGTGGCTTTGGACATAGGCCACAAATTCATTAAAACCAGCCATAGACCGTTGGTTAAACGCTATAATTTTGTCGCCTACTAGCAGCCCCGCGCGTTGCGCAGCACCACCCTCGATCACCCGATCAATAACGATGGGCACATTGGGTCGCCAAGGTTGAATGCCTAACTGTGATATAGGGCTTGTTTGCACCGCGTCGGCCAGCCATCGATTAACAGGCACACTGTAGGACACGACAGGGCCTAACAGCGGCAGTTGATCTGACGTATTGGCTTGTACCGCTTGCTGCTGCAATACGGCGCTATCTAACGGCTGCAACGCCACTTCAATATGGCCAGTTGCACCAATTCGCTTGGCTAAGGCTAAATTGACAGCCTCCCAGCTTCGTGTAGCCTGCCCATCAATCGAAATAATTTGCTGTACCGGCGTTAGGCCTGCTGTTTGAGCGGGCGAATCTACCAAAACGGGCCCAATTACAGGAATCAGCTGAGTGGTGCCCGCCATTTGCACTACAGCATAGAGCAAGGCTGCAAACACTAAGTTGACGATAGGGCCCGCGGCCACAATAGCAATACGCACCCATACCTTTTGCTGATCGAAGGCCGCCGCCATCTCATGTTTAGGCACGTCATCATTGCGGGTGTCTAACATGCGCACATAACCACCTAACGGTAACCAGGCAAGCACATATTCAGTGCCATCTTGACCGATACGCTGAAATATGGGGCGCCCAAAGCCAACGGAAAAGCGCAGTACTTTGACGCCACTCCAGCGGGCTACAAAAAAATGCCCCGCTTCATGGATGCTGACTAATACAGCAAGGGCAAATAGTGTGGTTAATATAGTGGTAAGCATTACGCCTCAGGGGTTTAAGTGCCCACTAAAAGAAGGCACAGTGCAAATACGGGTGCTGCAGAAGTGAGACTATCAATGCGGTCCATAATACCGCCATGGCCGGGCAATATAGAGCCGCTGTCTTTAATGCCGCACTGACGCTTAAACATACTTTCAGTGAGGTCGCCAATCACCGAGGCAAATAATACCACCACAGCCAAAAGATAGATGCTTACGGGCATGTCCTTGGCGAAATGTAAGTATGGCTGCACCAAGGCAGACACCAAGAGTACAGTGGCCACCGCGCCACCTACGCCCGCCCACGACTTAGCGGGGCTAACCCGAGGCATGAGCTTACGTTTGCCAAAACGTTTACCGGCAAAATAGGCACCGGTATCTGCTCCCCATACCAGCAAAAACAAATACACCATCAGCCACGGGCCTTGATCCATCTGCCTAATCGACACCATGGCCGCCCACGTAGGCACCAAAATAAACAGCCCGACTAACCCTTTACTAGGAGGCCGACACCAAAGCTTGGAAAAACGCGGGTACTTTACCACCAGCAGTGTAGCCACCAGCCACCAACCGGCAGCCACAGCAAACACCCATTGCTGGTATTGTGCCATGAGCTTTTGCAGCACCACAATAGCAAACAATACTGTCAGCACGTACACCGTACGCTGGCTACGACTGACCAACCGCATCATCGCGGTCCATTCCCATGCCCCCATAAGTACAACTAGGGCCATAAATAATGCGAACGCTTGGTGCGGCAAAAAAAACACCGCGCCTAAGGTAAGTGGGGCCAGCACCAAGGCTGTAGCAATTCTTGATCTCAACATATTATTATTTTATATTGCGCCAAAGAGGCCGACCACTCCGGGGTTAGGCATTCGACTCTTGTTCAGTTAACTGCGCACTTGTTTGGCCAAACCTCCGTTGTCTTTGACCGAACTCCACAAGTGTATCAACCATCTTTTGGTGCTTAAATTCAGGCCACAAGGCATCGACAAACACAAACTCAGCATACGCCATTTGCCACAACAAGAAGTTGCTAATGCGCTGCTCACCACTGGTACGAATACATAAATCTACCGCCGGCAAATCACCCAAACTCATGTGCTTACCAAACTTTTCTTCAGTGATGGCATCGATATCCAAGCCTTGCTGCTGAACTTGGAGCGCCATTTTTTTAACCGTTTCTACAATATCCCATCGGCCGCCGTAGTTGGCTGCAATGTTAAGTTGCATACCTGTATTAGCTTGGGTTTTAGTTTCTGCCGATACAATGAGCTTTTGTAACTCTGGACTTAAGCCCTGAATGTTACCAATAATTCGCAAGCGTATGTTGTTTTCATGAAGCTTATTCACCTCGCGCTTAAGCACGTACACAAATAAGTCCATTAAGGCTTTAACTTCGAGCGGCGGACGCCGCCAGTTCTCACTACTAAACGCAAATAAGGTGAGCGCAGGGACTTGGTAGTGCACCGCGGTTTCAATCACCGCACGCACTGCATCAACACCCGCCTTATGGCCAGACACCCCAGACAAACCTTCGCGCTTGGCCCAGCGATTGTTGCCGTCCATAATAATGGCAATATGCTCAGGCAAAGTGTCCAGTTTCTGTGCCAGTATGGCTTGGCGCGGGTCGGTCATGCAGTCATCCTTAATATGAGTCTAGACAGAAGCGAGATGCAGGCTAAACCTCCATCAAATCCTTTTCTTTCGCTAATAGGGCAGCTTCGATGCTAGCCACGTGTGCATCAGTCACCTTTTGCACCAGGTCTTCACCACGACGAGCATCATCTTCTGAGATGTCTTTGTCCTTCAAAAGTTCCTTAATATCACCATTGGCATCACGGCGAATGCTGCGCACTGACACACGGGCCTTTTCAGCCTCTTCGCGTGCACCACGAATAAAGCTTTTGCGGGTTTCTTCCGTTAACGCCGGCATAGGCACTCGAATCAGGTCGCCAGAGGTAGACGGGTTAAGGCCTAAGTTAGCCTTCATAATAGCTTTTTCAATTTCTGGCACCATGGGTTTTTCCCAAGGAGAGACTGCTAAACAGCGGCCATCTTCTACCGAAATATTGGCCAACTGATTTAGCGGCGTGTCGCTACCATAATAAGACACCATTACACTGTCTAGAATACTGGGATGCGCGCGGCCTGTACGTATACGCTTAAAGGCTTCACTGAGCGCGCTAATACTCTTGTCCATACGCGCGTCGGCATCTTGCTGAATGTCGTTAATCATTTTATTCTCCGCCCTTGGGCAATGTCACATTAACCAAGGTGCCTTCATGGCCACCGACGACTAGATTGACTAGCGCACCTGGGTTATTCATATTAAATACACGTACCGGCATTTGCTGGTCACGGCATAAGCACATGGCCGTAAGGTCCATCACACCCAGCTGTTTTTCTATGGCTTCGTTAAAAGTAACGTAGTCATATTTAACCGCTGAGGGATTTTTAACAGGGTCCGAATCATATACGCCGTCAACTTTAGTCGCCTTTAGCACTACATCGGCCTCTACTTCAATACCACGTAGCGCAGCAGCAGAGTCGGTAGTGAAAAAAGGATTACCCGTACCGGCAGAAAAGATCACCACATTGCCTTGCGATAAATATAACATCGCATTGCGTCGATCATAATGATCCACTACGCCACTCATGGGGATAGCCGACATTACACGTGTGGTGATATTTGAGCGTTCTAGCGCATCACGCATGGCTAGGGCGTTCATTACCGTAGCCAACATACCCATATGGTCGCCAGTCACTCGATCCATACCGGCTTCACTCAAGGCAGCACCACGAAACAAGTTGCCGCCGCCGATGACTAGACCGACCTGAACACCGATACCCACTAACTGACCAATCTCAAGTGCCATACGATCTAACACCTTGGGGTCTATACCAAAGTTTTCGCCACCCATAAGGGCTTCGCCGCTGAGCTTGAGCAAAATCCGCTTATAGCGAGGTTGGCGCTTATCAGGAATTGCCATTCATCTTCTCCGAATAGTTACTGTGCCCCGCTAGCCTAGACATGTGTATAAGATAGCGCTGACAAAACAATAAGATAGTGACGCATTAATTGGCCTAGAGCAAGTTATGCCCTAGGCTAAAATCAAAAAAAAAGCGCCACCACAGCAGACTAGCTACTGTGATGGCGCTTTATATAAGGTTAATTAATCTTAACCTTTTAGCTGCTGGGCAACTTCTGCAGCAAAATCCACTTCTTCAACTTCGATACCTTCGCCAACTTCTAAACGATTGAAGGCAGACACAGAGGCATCAGCAGCTTTTAACAAATCGCTAATTTTTTGCTCTGGGTTCTTAACAAAAGGTTGCTCCGTTAGGCTGTTTTCAGCCAAAAACTTATTGATACGTCCCGTCATCATCTTGTCGACGATTGCATCAGGCTTGCCGGCCATGTCTGGCTGGGCCTTGATGATTTCCTTTTCCTTTTCCACTTCTGCAGCAGACATATCATCACGACTAATTACACGCGGGTTAACCGCAGTCACATGCATGGCGATGTCTTTAGCCAATTCGCTGTCGCCAGCCGTTAAAGCGATTAAAGTGCCGATCTTATTGTTGCTGTGCACGTATGCGGCAACGTTGGCAGCTTCAAGCATAACAATACGACGAGGGGTGATGTTTTCGCCAATTTTCTGAACCAGTGCTTCACGGGCTTCAGTCAAATCACCTGTCATCAAGGCCGCCATGTCGTCTTGCTTAGCAGTAAAGGCAGCATCAGTTACTTTAGCAACAAAAGCCAAGAAGCCTTCATCACGGGCAGCGAAGTCAGTTTCTGAGTTCACTTCAACCAGCACACCAAAAGAACCGTCATCGGAAACTTTGGCACATACAACGCCTTCAGCAGCAGTACGGCCAGCTTTTTTAGCTGCTTTCATACCACTAGACTTACGTAAGTCTTCGATTGCCTGCTCGATATTGCCGTCAGCAGCAACAAGGGCTTTTTTACAATCCATCATGCCCAAGCTAGTACGCTCGCGCAATTCTTTAACCATAGATGCAGAGATTGCAGCCATTAGAAAATCCTCAAATTGGGTTTATAACGCCTTTTCCTACGGGGTGAGGCGTTGTTAAAAAAAAGGGAGCCAAGCTCCCTTTTATATGCAAATGCTTAGCTAAACCAGGGATTTAGTCTTATTCAGCAGCTGCTTCTTCGGCTACTTCAGCCACTTCAACGAATTCGCCAGCAATCGCTGTGCCGTCGTCTTTGCCAGCTGCACAGGCATCAGCCATAGCAGAAACATAGATTTCGATTGCACGAAGTGCGTCGTCGTTAGCAGGGATAACGTAATCGATGCCGTCTGGGTTGCTGTTAGTATCAACGATACCGATAACAGGGATGCCCAACTTGTTGGCTTCGTTGATTGCAATACGCTCATGCTCAACGTCAACTACGAACAAAGCGTCTGGTAGGCCGCCCATGTCCTTGATACCGCCAATAGCGCGCTCAAGCTTTTCCATTTCACGTTGACGCATCAACGCTTCTTTCTTAGTCAACTGCTCAGATGTGCCGTCGTTAAACTGAGTTTCCAAGGTACGGAAACGGTTGATCGACTGACGAATCGTCTTGTAGTTAGTCAACATGCCGCCCAACCAACGATGGTTAACATAAGGCATACCAACACGACTAGCGTGTTCTTTAATCAACTTACCTGCCGCGCGCTTAGTACCAACGAACAATACCTTGTTCTTGTTGGAAGCCATTTTCTCAACGATAGCAAGTGCATCGTTTAGAGCTGGCAAAGTTTGGTCTAGGTTGATGATATGGATCTTGTTACGAGCGCCAAAGATGTACTGGCCCATTTTTGGGTTCCAGTAACGAGTTTGGTGGCCGAAGTGGGCGCCAGCTTTAAGCAGGTCGCGCATACTTACTTTAGTCATTTTAATTTCCTTTGTACGGGTTAGGCCTCCATAAACCCTCGCTCCCAGGTAACTACCTGATCGCCATGATTCGATCAACAACCTTAAAGCAGGCTGCCAACACCCAGAACCATGTGCCGGTTTATGTGTGACGTTATAGTTTAAGCTCCAAATTCGCTAGCTAGTTCTTTAAAACAGACCAGTTAGAATTTGGGCGCGCAATTTATACCATAAAACACACCATGAAGGCAAAATATAATTGCAAACACCACTACATTTTGGCGCTTGTGTTTTTACCATCGATGCATAGCCATCTAATTAATTTTCACTCCATGTCTGATATAATTCCTCATAACAAAGCTCACTTGCTAAACACACACCGAGAAGTTGATGAATATTCTTATAAAAGACACCGCCGCCATAGAAAAAATGCGCGTGGCAGGCCGCTTGGCAGCAGAAGTATTGGAAATGATCCACGAGCATGTACAAGTGGGCGTCACCACCAACAAACTCAACCAACTCTGCCATGACTATATTGTTGATGTGCAAGAGGCGGTGCCTGCGCCACTCAACTATCACGGTTTCCCTAAGTCTATTTGCACCTCGGTTAACCAAGTGGTTTGCCACGGTATTCCCAACGACAAACCACTCAAGAATGGCGACTGGGTCAATATTGACATCACTGTCATAAAAGACGGTTACCATGGTGATACCAGCCGTATGTTTCCGGTAGGCAAGACAGCGCCCCATTCCGAACGACTAGTCGCCATTACTCAAGAGTGTCTATATAAAGGTATGGCACTGGTTAAACCTGGTGCGCGTTTAGGTGACATTGGCCATGCAATCCAAGTGCACGCTGAAGCCAATCACTACTCCATTGTGCAAGAATACTGTGGCCACGGTATTGGTGAAGGCTTCCACGAAGACCCACAAGTATTGCATTACGGCAAACCCAATACTGGCGTAGAACTCAAACAAGGCATGATATTTACCATTGAACCAATGCTCAATGCAGGCAAACGCCACGTGAAGCTAAATAAAAATGACGGCTGGACAGTGGCCACCGTAGACAAACGTTTGTCAGCGCAGTTTGAACACACCATATTAGTCACTGCGGACGGCTACGAAAACCTTACTATGCGTAAAGAAGAAATGGTGTAATCGTGTCTGTGGTTAGCGAATCGCTGCAACAACTGCTTATCGACCACACGCAATTGCAGCACCAACTGGCTGAGCAAGACCCGGCCCATGTATTAAAAACCGCCCTTGAACACGGCCAAGCCAAACTTGATGCCTTGTTCAACGAGCACCAAGAGACCCGTGTTTATGAGCTAGTGCATGCCCGCGCTTGGATGGTCGATCAAGTCCTGCGCCTCGCTTGGCAACAGTACCCATGGCCAGACCAAGCGGCATTGGTTGCAGTGGGTGGTTATGGGCGTGGTGAGTTACATCCACAGTCTGATATCGACTTGCTCATTTTACTCGATAACGATTTACCCGAGTCCAGCTGGCACAACTGCACCCAACAGTTCATCACCTTTATTTGGGATTTAGGCTTACAAATTGGCAGCAGTGTACGCAGCCTCAACGACTGCTACGAACAAGCTAACGGTGACATCACCATTGCTACCAGCTTACTCGAATCACACACTCTTATTGGCAAACCGGAGCTGCTTAAAAAAGTATTCGACTGGGTCATTTCTGAACAAGCCTGGAGCGATGAAGCCTTTTATAAAGCCCGCATCAAAGCCCAGCAAAAACGGCACCAGCGTACTAATGACACCGAATACAATTTAGAGCCTAACATCAAAAACTCGGCCGGTGGGCTGCGAGATATACAAACCATTGGCTGGATTGGCAAACGTCACTTTGGCTTACGCTTCATGGCTCAACTGGCTGATCACGACTACCTCAACCAAACTGAATTAGACACCCTTAGACGTGGTATCAACTACCTATGGACCATTCGCTATGCGCTGCATTTAATTGCCAAGCGACCAGAAGACCGACTACTGTTTGACCACCAGCGCAAACTCGCCGAATTTTTTGGTTATCTAGACAATGACGATGAACTGGCCGTTGAGCAGTTTATGCATCGTTATTATCGGACCGCCATGCATCTTGCGGAGCTTAACCAAACGCTACTCCAACTCTTTGACCAAGCCATTTTACATGCTTGCGAAGAGGATAAAGTCGTGTCCATTAACCGTCGCTTTGAATTACGTAACGGCCGCTTACAAGCGTGTTATCCCACGGTGTTTTTACACCAACCCTACGCCATCATGGAAGCCTTTGTCATTTTGGCCCAAAACCCTCAATGCAACGCCATTGGTGCCGAGTGCAAACGCTTAATTCAAGCAAGTCGATACTTGATTAACGACAAATATCGCCGTGACATTCGGGTAAACAGCCTCTTTATGGAGCTTTTACGCTCGCCTGAACGCATGTCCCACACATTGTTAGAAATGCAACGCCAAGGCGTATTAGGCAACTATTTACCCGCCTTCAATAAAATTGTTGGGCGCATGCAGCACGATCTTTACCATATTTATACGGTAGATGCCCACACCATGAAGGTGGTGAAGAAGATGCGTGAACTGCGACTACCTAAAGAACAAGAGCGTTTTCCGCTTTCTGGCCGCTTGGTGCACGAATTGCCCAAAATTGAATTACTGTATATTGCTGGTCTGTATCACGATATCGGCAAAGGTAGTGGGCGCGATCACTCAGTAGTGGGCGCAGAAGAAGTGCGCCACTTTTGTAGCCAACATCAGTTAGGTAAATGGGATACAGACCTGGTGAGCTGGTTAGTGCGAAATCACCTGCTTATGTCGATGACGGCGCAAAAACGGGATATCGGCAACCCCGATATCATTCATGAATTCGCCACCAAAATGGGTGACGAGCTCCACTTAGACTACCTTTACGTACTTACCGTGTGCGACATTAACGCCACCAATCCTGCACTGTGGAATAACTGGCGCGCATCCCTACTCCGCCAGCTTTACACCGCCACCAACCGTGTACTACGTTTAGGCCTAGATATTCCCGTTGATCACCAGGCACTCATTGAACAAAGCCAAACCGACGCTCGTAAATTATTACAAGCGCAGCGCTTTAATCCCGCCTCGGTCATGCGCTTGTGGAAAAACTTGGGTGACGACTATTTTATTCGCGAAAATGCAAAAACCATTGCCTGGCATACCCGCACCATCCTCAATCATCAAATTCCTGGGCCCTTGGTGGCCATTAGCGAAACCTCCTTTAGCGCCTTTGAAGGCGGCACTCAGGTGTTTGTTTACACGCAAGACAGAGCCAATTTATTTGCCGCCTTGTGTGCCATTCTTGGCCAGCTACAACTCAGCATTCAAGACGCCCGCATTATTACCACCGAAGACGGTTACAGTATGGATACCTTTATTGTGCTGGATGCCAACGGCACCACGATAAATCAAACGCCAGCCCTGCTAGCCCAGCTTCAACTACGCCTTACCCAAGCCTTGCAAGACCCCATGGACTTTGGTTATCTTGTCGAGCAAAGGCAACCTAGAACCCATAAACTGTTTAACCAGCCCTCTATCGTCAGCCTGAGCAACCCCCCTGGCCGTAGTTGGACACGCTTGGAATTATCCAGTGCCGACCGGCAAGGTTTATTGGCTGAGGTGGGTTTAGTCTTTATGCGCTTGGGCATCAGTGTACAAAAAGCCAAGATTCAATCCATTGGCGGCCGTGTAGAAGATGTCTTCTTCATCACCTTATCCAATGGCGAGCGTATTGTTGATCAATCCCTGCTGCAAACATTAGAAGACAAGATTTGTACTGCCTTAGATAGCTAAAGCGGATGTAATTCTGCTACTATATTTGCTCCATTTTTTGCACTAGCAAATGCTCACAACCACAACTATTAGAGAACACCCAGTGACTCAAGTTCAAATGCATGGTATTAGCAATTGCGACACCATTAAAAAAGCCAAAAAGTGGCTCGCAGATGCAGGCATTGAATTTAGCTTTCGTGACTACAAGCAGCAGCCCCCTAGCATCAGCGAATTACAACAGTGGGTTGAGATGGTTGACTGGGAGCTATTACTTAATAAACGCGGCACTACCTGGCGAAAACTACCTATTGACCAACAACAAACTGTTTCGGCAGAAACCGTATGCCAATTACTCGCCGACCAGCCAAGTATGATTAAACGACCTTTGTTATTGCTACAAAGCGGTCCACAAACACAAGCAGTTGCCGGTTTTAAAGCCGAGCAATATGCCACTATTTTTAAACTATAAGTTTTAACATTTTATTTATTGGAGAGTTCCATGTCGCATTTTAGTTTTGCCTTTGGTATCGGCAGCCAGTCTAGCCAAGGCGATTGGTTAGAAGTATTTTACCCACAGCCTGTTTTAAGCCCAAGTGCAGACCTAGTGGCGGCCATTACCGGTGTTTTAGGTAGCCAATTAGCGACGGGGAATCATGCCGTGCAAATTGACGCCAAGCAAGCCAGCCAATTAGCCAAGGCGTGCACTATTGCCGGCCAAGCTGACCAAGCAAAGTGGTTGACTCAAGCCGCAGACAAAGGCCAACCCATGGTGATAACACTACTAGAAACTGACAGTGGCCCAACCACCACGCCAGAGGTATACCTCAAGCTACAACTACTTTCCACCGGCCTTAAGCAGCCCAACAGTATGGACCTTAACGGTATCTTCGGGTTATTGCCTAACGTGGCTTGGACCAACGAAGGCGCAGTGGCCATTGATGATTTAACGCAACGTCAAATGGACGCTCGCCTACGTGGGGAATGGCTACACGTGAACGCCGTCGACAAGTTCCCCCGCATGGCCGACTACGCCGTGCCCAAGGGCATTCGTATAGGCGATGCATCCCGTGTTCGTTTAGGCGCTCACGTTGCCGAAGGCACCACCGTCATGCACGAAGGTTTCATTAACTTCAACGCTGGCACCTTGGGCCACGGCATGATTGAAGGCCGCATCTCTGCGGGTGTTACCGTGGGCAACAACAGCGACTTAGGTGGTGGCTGCTCTACCATGGGCACGCTTTCTGGCGGCGGAAAAATTGTTAACTCAGTGGGTGCAGACAGTCTTATTGGTGCCAATGCTGGCATGGGTATTCCTATTGGTGATCGCTGCATCATTGAAGCAGGTTTGTATATTACGGGTGGTTCTAAAGTGGCCTTGCTCGACATGAATAACGAGCTAGTAGATACAGTTAAAGCGGCTAGCCTTGCCGGTAAGCCAGACCTTCTGTTCCGTCGTAACTCATTGAACGGTCGTATTGAAGTAAAACCTAACCGTACCGCGGTTGAGTTGAACGCCGACCTACACACCAACAACTAAGAAGCCTAAATCCATGTCTGTGTCACCAACCATTGCCTTAACCCAAGACTTGATTAGCCGCGCTTCGGTCACGCCAGAAGATAAAGGCTGTCAAGCATTGATGATCGCTCGTTTAGAAGCCATTGGTTTCACCGTAGAGCGCATGCGTTTTGGTGAAGTCGATAATTTTTGGGCACGTCGTGGCACACAAAAACCTGTGCTGGCGTTTGCTGGCCACACCGACGTGGTGCCCAGCGGCCCAGTCGATCAATGGCACACGCCGCCGTTTGAACCGACCATTAAGGACGGCTACATTTATGGCCGGGGTGCAGCCGACATGAAAGGCAGCCTTGCCGCTTGGGTTGTGGCGCTAGAAGAGTTTATTGCGCAACACCCTAATCACCGGGGCAGCTTAGCTCTGTTAATCACCAGCGATGAGGAAGGACCGTTTGTAGACGGCACCACTCGAGTGATTGATACCTTAGAGGCCCGTGGTGAGAAAATGGATTGGTGTATTGTGGGTGAGCCGTCATCCACCAACACCCTAGGCGACGTGATTAAAAACGGCCGCCGTGGTTCGTTAACTGCCAATATTACTGCAAAAGGCATTCAAGGCCACGTGGCCTACCCTCACTTAGTGGACAACCCAATTCACAAAGTGGCGCCGGCTCTAGCAGAACTTGCGGCCACCACTTGGGACCAAGGCAACGACTTTTTCCCACCCACCAGCTTCCAAATTGCCAACATTAACGGCGGTACTGGCGCTTCTAACGTGGTACCAGGTCATGTAGAGGTGATGTGTAATTTTCGCTATTCCACCGAACTGACGGCCGATGACTTAACTGCCAAACTAGAGGCTATTTTAGACAGCCACAAGGTGGACTATGACATCCGCTGGACCTATAACGGCCTGCCCTTCTTAACAGCCTCCGGCGCATTAGTTGATGCCTGCCGTGATGCCATTAAAGCCACCACCGGCACCGACACAGAGCTGTCTACTGCTGGCGGCACCTCAGACGGACGTTTCATTGCCCCCACCGGTGCCCAAGTGGTTGAACTAGGGCCGTGCAATGGCACTATTCATAAGCTTAACGAGTGTGTCAAAGTCAGTGACTTGGAGCAACTGACGGATGTTTATCTGGGTGTATTAACGCGCTTGATGGCGCAGGGGTCATAACTATGACGTCGCCCCAAGCCGCCATCCAAACAGATATTGAAATATACATTAAGTCCGTCAGCCCCGAAGTCATAAAGGCTTGGTTAGAAAACTGCACCTCTAGCTTAACAGTAAAAAGCTCGAGCCCTAAACGTCAGGCTTATTGGGCAACCTTTGCAGGCACTGAGCAAGAGTTTGAAATTATTACCCTTAACAAGGTTGAAAGTAACTTCAGTAGTGTTTGGTTTAATACCAGCAACACACCATGGGTAGACGACAGGGCCTGCGCCCTCAGTGCTCTTGCACACTTTCAATCAAGCGTACGATGCGTTGCATCGGGCTGGCAAGAAGGTGACGCCCCGGATCAGTGGTTAAATATTGATACCCAAGGCGAAACCACTATTGATTGGTTATAAACCATGCACATGATTAAAGTTGTGACTGTAGTTACAACCACAGCTATAGTCGCAAGCCACCGATTTCCATACCAAGCCAACAATCCATAAAAACTTTATCTATTGCCTGATTTTGTGTAACAGTTAGGGGTTCAATACGATTAAGGACAGTAACATGCTCACCCCCAATCAGCTCGACCACTTTAATCAGCAAGGTTACCTAGTGATCCAGGACTTTATCAAGCCCCAACAACGCCATGCATTAATGGCTCGGGCTCAACAGCTGATTGAAGACTTTGAGCCACCCATAAAACGGTCAGTATTCACCACCGACGAACAGGAACGCACTAGTGATGACTACTTTTTGAGTTCGGGCAATCAAACACGCTTTTTCTTTGAAGAAAAAGCCATCGACAGCGACGGCAACTTCACCGTAGCCAAGCAGCAATCCATCAATAAGATAGGCCATGGACAACATGAGCATGACCCGGTCTACAAAGCTACGGTAACTGCGTTAGATTTTAACAACATAGGACAGCAACTGGGGCTAAATAAACCCCGCGCAGTACAGTCTATGCATATCTTTAAACAGCCCGGAATCGGCGGTGAAGTAGGTCTGCATCAAGATTCTACCTTTTTATACACGCAGCCAAAAAGCTGTATTGGCTTTTGGATGGCATTAGAAGACGCCACCGTAGATAACGGTTGTTTGCAAGCCATGGCTGGGGGGCACACAATCCCACTAAAGCAGCGCTTTAAGCGTGCAGCCAATGGCGGCACAGAATTTGAAACTCTCGATACCAGTCCATGGCCAGAACAGCCACTGACTATGCTGGAGGTGCCTGCCGGCACTTTGATCATCTTGCATGGGCAACTACCTCACTACAGCGCTGCCAATACGTCAAATCATTCTCGTCAAGCCTTTACCCTGCATTTGGTGGACCAGGCCTGCGACTACCCTGACGACAATTGGCTAGTGATCGGCGATGAGTCGCCTACCTAACACTACTGAGGGGTCCACCACATAGTCTAGGTGATCATAAAAATCCAACACCTTAAGGTTGCTGTCGCGCACATAAAGATTAATTTTTGGACACTCAAGCGCCAACAAAAAGGTGTCACAATAAGCCATCAGCAACCGGCCTAAACCTCGCCCTTGGTAGGATGGGTGAACGGCTAGGTAATATACGCTACCACGATGGCCGTCATAGCCTAACATTACGCTGGCCACTAGCGATTCTTGGTCACGTACTACAAACAATCCGCCCACAGGATCTTTGAGCTTACGCTCGATATCTTTATGGGGATCGTTCCAGTGCTTGGTAAGGCCACACTCTTGCCACAGCAGCACTAACGCGTCGGTATGCGCCACATCAAAACGCTCTACCGCGTATTCAGGCGTCATGGTCCTTACCCAACCAAGCCAATAGATCGTCAATCACTTGCTGTTTGTTAGGCTCATTAATCATCTCATGGCGGCCATTGGGGTAGAGCTTGTAAGTCACGTCTAGAGCACCGGCTCTTTTTAGCGCCCTTTCCAAAGCCACTACATAACCACCTTGATTACCCACTGGGTCCTTGGCCCCAGAGAACATATAAATGGGTAAGTTAGGATCAATTTTGGCCATAGACTCTGGATCATGCACGTCCGATAAGCCATGGAACAAGTCGAACCAAAATTGATTGCTTATGTCATGGCCGGCCAAGGGGTCTGCTATATAAGCATCAACCACCTCATTATCTGAACTTATCCAGTCTTTAGGCGTGCGAGCAGGCTTAAAGGCATTGTTATAATGACCAAAGGTTAGTCGATCAATTAAACTGCTACGGCCCAAAGGCCCTTGCCGCCAGCGCTCAAATACGGTCGTAATGAGGCCTAGGCGATATAACCAAGGGGGCCTATAACTACTGGAAGAAAGTACTAAACCCTTGAGGTGGGGTTTTAACCGCTTGGCATAGCGTTGCACCACATGTGTAGCCACAAACGTACCCATACTATGGCCAAAAATTGTTAAGGGCTGTGTCCATTGCGCTTGCAAGTGCCCAATGATCGTCGCCTGATCAGCAACAAGCTTATTCCACCCATCGTGGTCAGCAACGTGACCTCGCTGTGCATCAGATACACAAGTTAAGCCGTGGCCACGATAGTCGCCGACACTCACATTGTATCCGGCGGGATTTAGCTGTTTGGCTAGAGCACCGTATCGAGCACCATGCTCACCTACACCGTGCATGATATGCAGCCACCCAATGGCGTCAGTGACCGGCCACAGATGAACTTGTAAAACAACATCGGTGTCGTCTTCAGCTTCAATACTGATTAATTGATGGTTATCTTGTAACAATGTTCGAGGCCTAGTTTTAGAAAACAAGGCCCATTAAAGAGCAATCAAAGGGGACCTGCAATAAAAACCTTGCAGTCAATCTATTCGCTGGCTGTGAAATCAAACGCAAACAGTTCGCGACTCCAGCAACCGGCACGTGTAAAGTCCAAAGCCAGTAACTCATCACCGTAACCAAGCTTGGCTAAGGCGTAGGCATCTAGCTCTTCGGGCAAGCTAACTGCAGCTTCAGCCCGACGTTGCTTAAAGCTGGCACTTTGATAACTAAATTCCTGTGCTTCTTGATCGTACACACAAGCCAAATGCTCACACGGGTGCAAACCTTGCAGGTCGTCCTCTTGGCGATTGCCACAAACCGGACAACACAACCCTGCCACAGAGGCACTTTGATAAACCGGCGCATACGATACGCGGCTAGGTAAAAAACTATGGGTTATGTTCATTTAATTGGCTTCCAAGAACTGTTTGTAACAATGGAGCCATAGTACAAGATTTTGAGTGGCTGCTGGGTGAGCATTATTTACGCTAGGTGAGCGAAACTAATACACGTGCCAGATTTGCACTCATGTTAAGACAAGACCATAATGGCTGCACACTCAATTGCCATATTCATAAAGGAATAAATTTATGCGCACACTCAACTCTGTGACACGTTTGGCCTGTTTAGCCACGTGCCTAGCCGTACCCGCCATCAGCATGGCCGCGAGCAACAATGCCTATATTGGCTTAATCAACACTAGTGGTGCTACTTACATCAATAGCACACACTACACCACCAGTGGCACAGGTACCAAGATAGGTGCTGACATGACCATCAGCAGCCAACTCGGGCTGATGCTTAGCTACCGCAGCGCCAAAGTGAACTCATCTACCAGCGTTAACTACACCGACATTGGCGTGCGTTATCGCTTAGACGACGCCACCTCCACCTACTTTAGTGCTAACAAAGCTGCCGTTGCCAACAATAGTGAAACCTTATTTATGCTAGGCGCTATGCACCACATGAGTTTGAGCGGCACATCCGACTTAGTCCTTAAAGCCGGTACCAGCACCTCAAACCTGCTTGACGATTTAGAGTTTGGTGTGGACTTCAGCTTACCTGTGATGGATGCGCTGATCTTAAACCTAGGCTATAAATCCAGCGTTTCTAGCCTCGGCAAAAGCAGCACTACTGCAACCTCGTCGGATTACAGTGTAAGCATCAGCTCTCGCTTTTAACGCACGGCCCAATTAAAGCAAGGCGTTATCAAAAAAGGCCACCACCCGACGAGCATATTCGTCGGGTTTTTGGGTATCAAATTTAGTGTGTCCAAGTTGCGCTTCGTACCACAGCTCTTTTTCGCCACAAGCCGCATCAAAGATCCACTGTCCACTGTCTACAGAAACCACAATGTCTTTGCCACCTTGCATAATAAACAAAGGCGTCGTGCAAAGTTGAGCGGCGGCCTTGGTGGCGTCAGCTTGCTCCACCTCCATCCCCAATATAGTCTCGGCCCATATAGAAATCATCGGTGCAAACGGGAATGCAGGCAAACCAGTAAAATATTCAACCGACACGTTAATGGTGTCCTGTAACGATGAAAACGGGCTCACTGCCACCACCGCGGCAATCGCCTGATTTTGAGCTGCATATTCGATAACCATGGCAGCACCCATGGAGTTGCCCAACAAACCAACCTTGTCAGCATGAGCACCTTGTTCGTCAATCAAGTAGTTGTACCAGGTTTGTAGGTCATCCATTTCTCGAACGCCAAAACTGATTTCATCACCATCGTTCAGGTCATGAGCCCTCACACTACTTATTAATACGCCATAGCCTGCATCTTGCAGCATTTTGGCTTCTTCAAACATATAACTACGGTCGGCCTTAAAGCCATGTTGCAACATCACGTAGGCACCATTGTGAGTGCTTGAAAAATAGGCATGTAATTGTTGGCCGTCCTGATTAGTGCGCACAACTTCACTCACTTGCAGATCAAAATCATACACCGAGTGTTTGGGCGGGCTACGAGTTTCTAACGGATAGTGCACCAAATCATTGGCTTGCTGATAAGTCACCCACAAAAATGCGGCCACTAAAACGGTGCTCACAACGGCCAAAAGCCACTGCATTATTTTTTTCATAGTTGTTCCTAGTTACATTGTGAGTAGCAAAAGCAACCCACCAGATGATCGTTAACCATGCCTATGGATTGCATGTACGCATAGATGCCAATGGGACCAACAAATTTAAAACCGCGGGCTTTTAAATCTTTGGCAATATTGGCGGAGAGTTCCGTTTGGGCAGGAATTTGGTGGTCTTGGTTAAATCTGTTGACGATGGTCTGGCCATTAACAAAACCCCAGATATAGGCATCAAAACTGCCAAACTCTTGCTGCACGGCAATAAACTTGCCAGCGTTATTGACCACACTTTGTACTTTGAGGCGGTTGCGAATAATGCCTTTATCTTGCAACGCGTGAGCGATGTCGTCAGGCGTGAAGGCCGCCAATTTGGCTAACTCATAGTTACAAAATACACGTTTATAGTGATGACGTCGCTTGAGTATGGTGATCCATGACAATCCTGCCTGCGCACCCTCCAACACGAGCTGTTCGAACAGCCGCACATCGTCGTGCACCGGCCGCCCCCATTCTTCATCGTGGTAAGTGACATATAGGGCATCTTTTGTAGGCCAGCTGCAACGCGTAACTTGCTCTGTGTGCATTATTTTCTCGCTTCATACCAAGGTAGCATTATCATATGCAGTTATAGCGAAAAAAGAAATCAACTATGGGGAAACCCGCCCAAAGCATACGACTATTTGACACTTTATGTTATTATGAATATCCGTTTTTAATCCAGTGATTTAGCACATGAACCATTTTTTTCGATTGCTCGTCGGCGCAACCATGGTTGCCATGTGCGCTTTGCCCGCCCATGCCGCAAGCTTTAAACAAGCCAAAAAGCACTATGCCGCAGCCGATTATTCGGCTGCCATCGCAGAGCTACAACCCCTTGCCAAAGCTGGCAATGCAGATGCCAATAACTTACTTGGTGAAATGTATTTACAAGGCGTGGGCGTGAATAGCGACATCACCCTAGCTAAAACCTTTTTTGAAGCCGGTGCTCGAGTAGGGCACTTGGCTGCATTGGCTAATTTAGCCGACATCCTTAACCGCGAGTACAAGGTCGAGCTAGTCACTCTGGAACCACTGGCTGAAGCGGGTAATGCCAAGGCACAGAATCGATTGGGCCGGATGTACGAATTTGGCCAAGGTCACAGCATTAACCCACAAGCTGCATACGCTTGGTATAAAAAAGCGGCCGACCAGGGCCTCATGAACGGCCGTATGAATTTGGCACGGGCCCACAACTTTGGTTTGGGTACGGAGCAAGATTTTGTTAAAGCCGAAGCCGGCTATTTAGCGAATGCCAAGGCCGGCCACGTCGACAGCATGTTCTTTTTAGGCACCATGCATTTTGCCCAAGTTAGCCAAGCCGGCTTAGACTCTGATCGTCAGGCGTATGCATGGCTTAAGGTGGCGGCACAAAATGGTCACGCCACAGCGGCCGCTATGGTGACCCGCTTGGCCATCAAGCTAGGAGACAACCTAAGCCAAGGCGATGCCTTGTATCAAGACTACGCCACCCGCTATACCAGCGCTGCGGCCAACTAACATGAGCCGACGCTTTAACAGCCATAACCTGCCCAACGCCAGCTTAGTCAAACGGCTCATGGCAATGATGTACGACACGCTACTAGTCGTCGCTGTGTGGATGTTGGTGGGTTATGTGTTTATTGCATTTAACGATGGCGAGGCGGTGTCTGGGCCACTCTTTAATAGCAGTATTTTTTTGGTAACCTTTTTGTTTTTTGCGCTATTTTGGACTCGGTCCGGGCAAACGCTAGGCATGATTGCTTGGCGGCTTCGAGTAGAGACCGACGACGGTCAGGCGCTTGACGCTAAGCAGTCTTTATTGCGCTTTATGGGGGCACTATTTTCCGCCCTAGTATTAGGCTTAGGTTACTGGTGGATTTTGGTCGACGCCAACAATCTCAGCTGGCATGACCGCTGGTCGAACAGCCGCATCGTACAACTGCCAAAACAGCCCTAGTTAACCGGCTCTACGCAGCAGCCACCCGCCACCCGCCACACACGCTATTATCGGCAACAGATAGGCCAGCAATGGCGTAAAGCCAAACACACTACTAGCTGGGCCTAGCACCTCTTGGGCATAATTAAAGGCTAAGCCCACCAGCACCCCCACCAGCACGCGCTGACCTAGCGTCACCGATCGCGTGGAACCAAAGACAAACGATATCGCCACAAACACCAGAGCCAAGGTGGCTAGGGGCTGGAGTATTTTCTTCCAAAACGCCAGCTCGTAGGGCGCGGCGTCTAACCCACTTTGATTTAAGTACTGGCTATAACCCACAAGGTCTGTAAGCGCCAAATGCTGTGGGTCCATACTCAAGATCGATAACAAATGCGGCTCCAAGGTCACCGCCCAGGGCGCCTGAGGGTAGGCCAGTTGGCGCAACCGCTGATCTTTAAGCGCGACCACCTGTATGTTGTGCAACGCCCAAGTGCCATCGGTATAGACAGCCTGTTGTGCAAGCAGCGTTTGCTGCCAGTCTTGTTGCTCAAAACGGTAGCGCGAGACGTCGGCTAAGGTGCCATCGGTTCGGACCGAGCGCACAAATATATAATCGTCATTATCGCGCAACCAGAAGCCTTTACTAGATGCCACACCCTTATATTGGGCCTGCTGAGCTTCCGCCATTTGCTGGCTATTAGGCGCCACAAACTCACCCATAAGGCCTGCAAAAACCACAAATACGGCCACCGACTGCATGACCGACCAGACGATACGCCGTAGCGATACGCCCGCCGCTCTCATCACCGTTAGCTCACTATTGTTAGCTAACGTACCTAACCCTACTAAGCAGCCCACCAACACCGTTAATGGCATAAACTCATACACCCGCCTAGGCACGGTTAACGCAATATAAGTCAGCACCTGGCTGAAACTAGCGCCATGATCGAGGGCGTCCAATTCACTGCCCAGTGCAGTCATTAAATCGAGACCGAGAATCACCAACAGCACTATGGCCACTGCCGCCCAGATGTGTTTTGCGATATACCAATCAAGTAGGCGCATGATGATTTTCCTGGTGACGCAAACGGCCCACAATAGAACGTATAAAGGGTCCCGCAAATAACAACACCAAACCGATCATCAAGAAACCGGTATGCAAGGCCACGATTTTAATATCGGCACCAGCCAAGCCTTTAGACATGTCATCTCGAAAACTTGTGAGTGCCGACAAATACATAAGGTAAACGAGTATGGCCGGCAATAGGCGCGTAAAACGGCCTTTACGTGGGTTTACTTGACCCAAGGCAATGGCGATAAAACTCACGATAAGGGTCATTAGCGGTAACGATACCCGCCAATAGAGTTGCGCCCGATAGTCGGCCACAGGCGAACCAACCAGCACATTGGTAGGTAAGGTAAAGCCGCGAGTAATATTGATTTCTAACTCTTGGGTATAGGATCGTACCGCTAATTCTTCAAACTGAGTGATGGTGTAATCTAGCTGCCCAGGTTCACCTTCGGTTCTAGAACCATTTTTTAATAATAGATAACGGCTTTGGTATTGCTCATCAAATACCTGGCGTGCCGATGTGGATTTAATCACCACCGGTGCAGCGCCTGGCGCTGGGCGATTAAAGACAAATACATTTTGTAACTGTTGACGGTCATCGCTCATACCTTGCGCATAAATTACCTGGCGCTCAATATTGCCTTGAAAGCGTCCAGCCACAACACTATCAAACTCGGCTTCGTGGGATTGCTGGTACAACACCTGCTCTACGTTGCGGGAGGTTTCAGGAGCTAACCATAGGCTTAAAAAAGCCACTAGCAAGGCCAAGATAGACAAGGGCACTAACACTGCCTTAACCAGCTGCGCTTGGCTCACGCCGTTAGCAAATAACACCGTCAGCTCGTTATCAACACTGAGCCGGCCCAAGGTTAGCAACACCGCCAAGAAACCACCCAGAGGCAACAAGGTACTTAAGTATGCAGGCAACAGATTGATGATAATTTCCACCACCGCTTGGGCGTCGAGCTCGCCGGTCACCGCCTTACTGAGGTAGTGGGCAAAGCGACTGCTAGAAATAATAAGCAGCAATACCATGCTTACGGCTAAAGCACTAACCAGCACTTCGCGGTTGATATAACGAGTAATGATAGACAAGGTGACGGCTTCTTTAACATACACATGGCTGGACAATGGGCTTAGTGTAGCAGATTTAATGTCATTTAAAGCCAATACACCACTAGAGCCTAAGCTAAATTTGGCGTAGAATTTTGCCTTTGCTTCAAACGCCGAAGCAACCTCACATCCGCCACGCCGCCACGCACTTGTCTGGAGACAACATGGAATTTTCTTTACAACAGGATGCCTTAGATTTTAACACCGCATCTAGCCTCATTCTACCTTTGGCCGCCTTTGAAGGTAGCGAACCCGTTCTCTCAGCCAGTTTAGCCGCAGCTGACCAATTACTTAACGGCGCTATTGGCCAAGCGATTAACAGCGGTGACTTAACCGGCAAGTTCAAAAGCAGCCAATTATTTTTACATGCCGGTGCTGGGCCAGATCGCATTTTAGTGATGGGCTCTGGCGACCCCGCCAAGCTTAACGGCCGTAAATTTGGTCAACTAACACAAGCCGCTTGGAGTCAAATTAACACCAACCCTGGCACTAGCGTACTGAACCAACTCACCAACGCCGACAGCGCTGACCTAGACACAGCCAACAAGGTACGTCTAAGTATAGAAGCCTTAGTCCAAGCCTGCTACCGCTTTGACCAGTTTAAATCAGAAGCCAAGCCTCAGTCCGCCTTGCCCAGCATGGCTTTGGTTGCCGATGCCAGCAGCCAAACTCAACTTGAGCAGTCCACCGCCACCGCCCAGGGCATGGATTTATGCCGCGATTTAGGCAACCTTCCTGGCAACGTGTGCACGCCAAGCTACCTTGCCGAGCAGGGTCATAAACTGGCCGCTAATTCCAGCAAAGTCACCACTCAAGTATTGGAAGAAGCCGAGATGGAAAGCTTGGGCATGCACTCGTTGCTGTCCGTAGGTAAAGGCAGTGCCGAACCCTCCAAATTGATCATTGTAAATTATCAAGGCGGAACCGAAGGTGCAGCACCTCACGTCCTTGTGGGCAAGGGCATTACCTTTGACTCCGGCGGCATTAGCATTAAGCCAGGCGCCGCCATGGATGAAATGAAGTACGACATGTGTGGCGCAGCGAGTGTTATTGGGGCCATGCAGGCCATCATCAATATGGGTTTAAAGGCCAATGTTGTGGCAATTATTGCCAGCGCCGAAAACATGCCCTCTAGCACCGCCTCTAAGCCGGGCGACATTTACACCACCATGTCTGGCAAAACCGTAGAAGTGCTTAACACCGACGCCGAAGGCCGCCTAGTATTATGTGACGCCCTCACCTATGCCGAACGATTCAACCCCAGCACAGTCGTGGACGTCGCCACCCTCACCGGCGCCTGCATTATTGCCCTTGGCCATCATACCAGCGCTGTATTAAGCAACGATGACACCTTTGCTTCAAGTCTAATGGATGCTGGCAAACAAGCCTTCGATGCGGCTTGGCAGTTGCCTATGGGAGAAGAGTATCAAGAACAGCTAGAAAGTAATTTTGCCGACCTAGGCAATATCGGTGGCCGCTCGGCGGGTACCATTACCGCCGCTTGTTTCTTGTCTCGCTTTACCGAAAGTTATACTTGGGCACACCTTGATATTGCCGGTACTGCGTGGACCTCTGGCGCCAAGAAAGGCGCCACCGGTCGTTGCGTTCCGTTACTGGTTCAACACCTAGTGAATCAGGCATAGGCATGCAACGAGCCGATTTTTATCAGCTCAAGTCCGACGATCCGGCCAGCCGCTATCCGCTGCTGTGCCGCTTGTTGGAAAAAGCCGTCGGCAGTGGCCAACAGGTATACATTCAGTGCCGCGACGACGCTGAAGCCAGCCACCTTGACGTGTACATATGGGCCTTTAAACCGGATTCATTTATTGCCCATGTCTGCGCTGGCGATGACGCTGTAGCACCGATTGTTCTCGGCCACCCCAACACCGCCGAAGAGAACTACCCAAAGCAGCGTGATATTTGCTTAAACCTAAGCCACCAATTGGCACCGAAGGAGTTCGAGCGCATCATCGAAGTAGTGACCCAAGATCCAGACATGATCCTCATTACCCGCCAACACTACCGCAGCTACCAGCAGCAAGGCCGCAGTATGCAGTACCACAAACTCTAGCTAGACTGCTGACGGTCGGCAATCAAACTAATCATCTCAAACATGATGGCCGTAGCCACCATTGACGTAATATTGTTAGGGCTGTCTTTAGTTGGCATTAAACACACCACGTCACCACCAATGATGTTCATACCGCGGGCTGCCTGCAGCAACTGCATCACTTGATCCATCATAAAACCCTGACACCCAGCCTCAATATTAGACACGCCAGGGGCGACCGTAGGGTCTAAACAATCCAAATCAAAGGTGATGTACACTGGCCGATTGCCAATGCGTTGCTGAATGATATCAATGCTTTGTTGCGCACCAATTTGATGGTACCGATCCATGGTAATTACCTCATAGCCATGCTCGTAACTCGGCTGCAACCAATCTAAAGTGCGAGCATTACCCCGAATACCCACCTGCACACTGTGGTGAGCGTCCACATTGCCTTGCTGCACCAAATACGAGGCCCAATGGGCGGCCGACTTTTTAGCGCCTAAAAAGTGTTTCATATTACTGAAGCAGTCTGTATGGGCGTCAAAATGCAAGATACACGCGGGCTGCCCGCCTGTGAGCTTCGATTGAGGACCACCTAAGGCTTGTAAGATGCCACCCGTAACAGAGTGGTCACCACCCACAGACACAGGCCTCGTACCCGCTGCATCGATTTTAGTATAGTAGTCTGTGATGTGCTGAATCGACACTTCATTGTCGTTCATGTGGGTCAGTGGCACATCGCCTAAGTCGTTGATACGGCATGCTTGCCACGGATCTAACTCAAAATTCATATGTACACGGCGGCCATTAGCCGAGACATTACGCACAGCTCTGGGGCCAAGGTGCTGGTCTCGCTCCGTGGTACCATTGCCGCTGCTGTGGGGCACACCCACTAATGCAATGTCACAATCACTCGGATTGGGGTTGTGGGGTGCACGAAACAAGGTTGCCACACCATACCAATACAGGGCGTCCATAAATGCGTTTTGGTTACGATCAAACTGGGGTTCGGTGGGCTGGCTCATGTTGGTTCTCTAATAACGCAGTCAATAACCATGGTTTTACCTTAAACCTTCTGGGTCGGTCAACTTTTCTACAGGCGAAAAAAAACGCCACTAAAAGCGGCGTTTTCTCAATGTTATTTTCTTAACGAATTAAGAAGGAACAACATTGTTGGCGCAAGGGCCTTTTTGGCCTTGGCCAACTTCGAATTCTACGGCTTGACCGTCGTTCAAAGTGGCGTAACCGCCGCCATTGCGGATTTCAGAATGGTGTACGAATAAATCCTTACCACCGTCTTCTGGAGTGATGAAACCGAAACCTTTATCGGCGTTAAACCACTTCACTGTACCTTTGCTCATATCTTTACTCTTTGCTACTAAATTAATTTGATAAACCGCCTTCATCTGCGCGGGTTCTCAAACAGATGACATCTGTTACTGCGCAAATTTACGGTTTGGGCCTACACACATAACGGTCAAGCTAGTGCGGAGCACAGTCTAGCACCTTAAACCAAGGAAAGCCAATAAATACACAGGCGGCCTTGTTTACATACCACTACCCGAGCTGCCATCTTCTCTCGTTAGAAATAGGCAGCTCTTGGTTGGGCATCTAAATCGCTTCAATTTTAGCCACTTGATGCTGCAAGGTGCTCGCTGCCGATTCGGCATCCTGCAACTTAGCACGCTCTTTTTCGATGACTTGTGCAGGCGCTTTATCCACAAACTTAGCGTTACCCAACTTACCACCAAGACGTTTAATTTCACCCTGCAATCGACCTAGCTCTTTGTTTAAGCGAGCCAGCTCAGCATCTTTGTCGATCAAGCCTGCCATCGGCACTAACACTTCTAGCTCGCCCACGAGCGCGGTCGCACTCAGCGGCGCGTCCATGCCAGCCTCTAGCAAAGTGATGCTTTCTAGCTTGGTGAGTTTAATGAGGAACTGACTATTGCTGCGTAAACGTTCCTGATCAGCGGCACTGGCTTTATTAAGCAACACAGGGATCGGCTTACCCGGCGCAATGTTCATTTCGCCACGGATATTGCGAATGCCGTCGATAATTCCGCGCACCCAATTGAGGTCTGCTTCCGCTGTTTCGTCGCGTTGACTGTCGTCTGGCACTGGGTAGGGCTGCAACATAATGCTGTCGCCCTCGGCGCCCGCTAAGCCTTTCACCCGTTGCCAGATCTCTTCGGTAATGTACGGCATTAACGGGTGCGCCAAGCGCAACACGGCTTCCAACACCCGTACCAGGGTGCGACGCGTGCCTCGTAATTGCTCTGGCGTGGCATTATCATCCCACAATACCGGCTTAGACAATTCCAAGTACCAATCGCAGTATTCGTTCCAAATAAAGTGGTACAAGGCTTCAGACGCGTGATCAAAACGGTACAGACCCATAGACTCAATGACTTTTTGTTCGGTCTGCTGTAAACGCGAACCAATCCAGCGATCTGCCAGACTCAAATCAACGTCGCCACCGGTTTGGCCGCAATCCTGCTCTTCGCAGTTCATCAGCACATAGTTAGTGGCATTCCAGATTTTGTTACAAAAGTTACGGTTACCTTCGATGCGACCCAGATCAAACTTAATGTCGCGGCCGGTTGAGGCCAACGAACATAGGGTAAAACGCAAGGCATCGGTGCCGTAAGAGGCAATACCATCTGGAAAGTGTTTTAGGGTTTGTTTTTCGATTTTTTTGGCCAACTGCGGCTGCATCATATTGCCGGTGCGCTTTTCGAGTAGCGCATCCAGCTGAATACCATCAATCAAGTCGAGAGGGTCAATGACATTACCCTTAGACTTGGACATTTTGTCGCCATCTTGGTCACGTACCAAACCGTGAACATACACGGTTTTAAACGGCACTTGAGCTTCGCCCGTTGCGTCTTTGGTGAGGTGCATGGTCATCATGATCATGCGCGCCACCCAAAAGAAAATAATGTCAAAGCCGGTCACCAACACATCGGTGGGGTGGTATTTCTTTAACGCTTCGGTGGCATCTGGCCAGCCTAGGGTGCCAAAGGTCCATAAGCCAGAGGAAAACCACGTGTCGAGCACGTCTTCATCTTGCTTCAAATTAATATCACCCAACTCATGCTTATCGCGCACGTCTTGTTCGCTACGGCCGACGTAAAAATTGCCTTCGTCGTCGTACCAAGCAGGGATACGATGACCCCACCAAAGCTGGCGCGAGATACACCAGTCTTGAATATCACGCATCCAAGAAAAATACGTATTTTCCCATTGCTTGGGCACAAATTCGATACGCCCATCTTCTACCGCCTCAATAGCGGGTTCGGCCAATGGCTTAGTACTCACAAACCACTGATCTGTTAATAGCGGCTCAATAACCAGACCCGAACGATCACCACGAGGCACCTTTAAGCCATGATCTTCGATTTCTTCTAACAAACCAGCCGCATCTAGGTCGGCCACCATTTGTTTACGGGCATCATAACGATCCAAACCACGATACGCGGCCGGCACCGTTTCATCATGTTCTTCAACCACCTTGCCAGCCGTGGTGTATACATCCGGCACTTGCACTATAGCGGCGTCGTGATCCAATACGTTAATCATACCTAAGTCGTGGCGCTGACCCATGGCGTAGTCATTAAAGTCGTGGGCTGGGGTAATTTTTACGCAACCCGTACCAAACTCCATATCCACGTAATCGTCAGCAATGATCGGAATCAAGCGACCGACCAACGGCAGTTCTATAAATTTTCCAATCAGGTGCTGGTAACGCTCATCCTTAGGATGTACCGCCACGGCGGCATCGCCCAACATGGTTTCTGGGCGAGTGGTAGCCACAACCAAATGACCCTTGCCATCGGCGGTGGTTGCACCATCAGCCAAGGGATACCGCAAATGCCACAAATGACCTTTTTCGTCAGTAGAAATAACCTCTAAATCAGAAATAGCCGTGTGTAATTTTGGATCCCAATTCACCAAACGCTTGCCGCGATAAATAAGGCCGTCGTCATACAAACGTACAAAGGCTTCTTGCACCGCAGTATAAAAACCGTCATCCATGGTGAAGCGCTCTCGGCTCCAATCTACACTGGCACCCATACGACGAAGCTGGCGGGTAATGGTACCACCTGATTCATTTTTCCAGTCCCACACTTTTTCCAGAAACTTATCTCGCCCTAGCTGATGGCGAGTCTTGCCTTCTTCAGCTTGAACTTTACGCTCCACCAACATCTGGGTAGCAATACCCGCATGATCGGTACCAACCTGCCACAAGGTATCATGGCCTTGCATACGCTTAAAACGCGTCAAAGTATCCATGATGGTATCTTGGAAAGCATGGCCCATATGCAAACTACCTGTGACGTTAGGCGGTGGGATAACAATACTGTAAGGCGTGCCTTCTCCGGAGGGGGCGAAGTAATTGTTATCTTCCCATTGCTGGTACCACTGCTGCTCAATGGCGTTGGGGTTATATGTCTTTTCCATAATGTCGATGTGGCGCTCTAAAAAAGGTGGTCTGAAAAAAGTACGTTAACAAAAGCCGTGTTAGTGGTTACAACCAGGTCCGTGGATATGGCCGGCAGACAATTCGTCGGCGGTGGCTTCACGAATCGCCATTACTTCGACGTCAAAGTTGAGGATTTCACCGGCCAAATCGTGGTTGCCGTCAACGCTTACTTTGTCACCATCTACTGCGGTAATGGTCACCACATGCTGCTGGCCAGAGTCGCCTTCTGCGTGGAACTGCATGCCCACTTCTAAGGTATCGATACCCGAAAACATTTCACGTTCTACCTGCTGTACCATTTCTTCCATGTATTCGCCGTAACCTTTATGAGGTGGCACTTCTACTTGTAGCTTATCACCCACTTGCTTGCCTTCTAGGGCTTCTTCTAGGCCTTGCACGATGTTATTTGCACCATGCAAATACGGTAAAGGCTCGCCTTCACGGGAGCTGTCTACTAACTCACCCGCGCCATTGGTTAGGGTGTAATGGAAGCTAGCAACGCTGTTTTCGGCAATTTTCATTTGATACTCCAAAATGCCCTAATAACAGTCTTGTTTAGGGCGTCAATAATTAAACTTAACTCATGAGCTTGAGCAACCTGCTATAATACCGCAAAAATCGCTTCTAGGCTCTAATTTCCATGCATTTTACTATTCACGATACCCCTGGTGTTATCCACCTAATTAGGGGCTTATCTTGGCTGATTTTGAAACTCAGCGGCTGGAAAGTCATCAACGTTGCACCCGCCACCGGCAGTTATCTTATTATTGCAGCCCCCCATACTTCAAACTGGGATTTCCCGCTGGGCATTGCCATGGCGTTTCACTTGCAACTCCACGTCTATTTTATTGGCAAGCACACCTTATTCAAAGGGCCTATGGGGCCCTTCATGCGCTGGTTAGGGGGTATTCCTTTAGACCGAAAAGCCAGCCAAAACTTTGTCGACGCCTCAATAGAAACGTTTAGCACGCACCCGAATTTAGTGATGGCCATCGCCCCGGAAGGCACTCGCTCAAGTGTGCTGCGCTGGAAAACTGGCTTTTATCACATGGCTAAAGGCGCACAGATACCTATAGGTTTAGCCTATTTTGATTTTTCCACTAAAGTGGGCGGCATTGGTAAAATGTTAGACACCAGTGACGACATGGACGCCGACATGCTGGCTATAGCGGATTTTTACCGCACCAAAGTGGGCAAAGTCCCGGCCAATTACAACCCCGACATTACCGGCGCAACAGTTAAAAGAAAGCCTTAGAGCCTTGCCTTTAACACCACAAACTTCGGGTGTGAACCGATCTGCTGCACCTGCTTAAACCAACGTTTGAGTTTAGCGTGGTAGCCTAAATGCCGATTGCCCACCACCCATAGTTCGCCGTCTGCGCTAAGCACTTGTGCGGCTTGCGCAAACATACGCATGGCGATTTGATCACCCATCACGCGTTCTTGGTGAAACGGGGGATTACATAAGATCAAATCGGCCGACTGTGGGTCCATATCAGTCAGGCAATCGTTGGTTATAAAACGACACTGCGACCCGACGCCATTGGCCAATGCGTTATTAGTCGCTGAGGCTACTGCCATACAGGACTCATCCACACCGGTGACTTGGCTTTGAGGCCACTTTTTGGCCGCCATGATGGCCTGCACGCCATTACCACAACCCAAGTCGATAATATGTTGATAGTTGCCATCGGGAAAATTCTCCAGCAACACCTGGGCACCTTGGTCTAATTTGGTAGGACTGAAAACACCGCTATAGTGATCCAAGGTTAAACCCAGACCTGCCACTGACCAACGGTGTGTTTGCGCAGGCGGGCTCTCGCCGTCACCCGCCTCAACCTTTGCCGCCAGCACTAAACGGGCTTTTTTACGCGCCAAACTGGTCGTTAGCGGGCCCAACAAAGACTCCAACAACACAAACAACGGCGTATCTAAGTGTTTTACCATCACTGGCATGATGATGACAGCCCCTGCCGCCAGCTGCGGCAATAGCCGAGCCACCTGATCTTTGAGTAATCGATGGCTTTTGGGTAGCTTCAACACCATCAAGTCAAACGCGCCTTGGGGCGTTTTATGAGCCGGCACAAAATCTGCTAATGCCAAGCCATTATGTTGTGCATTGTGCGCCAAGGCTTGCTGGGCAATATGCGAATCACTCCACAAAGTCGGCACACCACCAGTGAGCATCTTCACCGCCTCGGTTAGGCCACAGGTAACGGCAGCAAAGGCGTCGTTCACCACCAACACTCGGCTATGGGGCTGCAACAACTGCTGCTCATGAATGTAATCCAGGGCCAGCAAATCGCCTTGATCAAATGCCAGCAAGGTTTGCTTGGAGCTCAGCGGTAGCCGATAAACATTGAGCTTACCAAAGTGGCTCGCCATACCTGAGGGCGGAGATGAAATTGCATTTTTAGGCATCATGATTAGGGTGCCAAACGATCAATAACCCAGCCGTCAACGCCGTATTGATACCGAAAACGATCATGCAAACGGCTGGGGCGCCCCTGCCAAAACTCAAAGTGAGTGGGTTGCAAACAATAACCTACCCAAGGTTTAGGGCGGTCGACTTGTGCATCTAGCGTGAGCTGGTCAAGGTGGTTTACATTGGCTTGCAGCTCCACTGAACCACTCACCACTTGGCTTTGTGCAGTGGCTGCCGCACTTAACTGACTGGCCCTAGGCCTGCTGTGAAAGTATGCATCGGCGGTCGCATCTGGCAACATCACCACCGTCCCCGAAATACGCACTTGCCGCTCGAGAGGCTGCCAATAAAACAACACCGACGCCTGTGGGTTACTGGCCAAGTCTTGGCCTTTGTGACTGCGACTATCGGTGTACCAAACCAAACCCTGTGCATCATAGCTTTTCATCAGCACGATGCGGGCGCTGGGCATGCCAGAAGCCGACACGGTTGCTAGCGACATAGAGGTGGCATCCAACGGGCATGCGTTAGTCGCCTGCGTTAACCAAGTGCTAAATTGCTGCCACGGGTCCAGCGCGAGGTCTTGCCTGCGCAACCCCTCGGCTTCGTATTCGCGTCGATAATCGTTATAGTCTTGTGATGGCATGAATGTCGCCCAGTTACTTACATTAGTGGATCATTCACCCATTATAAGCTGCCTCCGGCGAGGCGCAAACTGTTGCATGGCACCAAAACTTGTAATCAGTCAATTAACCGAGTAAAAAATGCGTAAAGACCTAAACTACCGCACAGTCACAAATATCAAATCAGCAAGCATTAATGTACTATCTAGCCCTAGTTTTTATTAGCCTCGAAAGCCTGCGTGCTTTTTCTGCTTAAACAAGGTCGTTTACATGAGTGCCAAATCCATCCTTTCTCGTTTTATTTTTAAGGTTGCCCTACCTATCGCTATTGTTGCTGGTGCTATCGCTGGCTTCATCTATCTTAAAGATTCAAAACCAGAAGTACCTGCCAAGCCGATTGTCGAACAAGTCTGGGGCGTGTCCAGCCATGTTATCCAACTGCAAGACCTAGCCCCTGAAATCACCCTTTATGGTGCCGTAGAGGCTAGCGAAACAGTGCAACTTAGCGCCACTGTCAATGCCTTTGTTAACCAAGTGAACGTTAGCCGCGGTGACCGCATCAGCAAAGGTCAAACCATGGCACAGCTAGACGACCGAGAACTACGCCTGACCTTGGCTCAACGAGAGGCTAGTCTAGCCGACATTGAGGCGCGTATTAACAGCGAGATCAATCGCAATAAAACCGACCGAAAAGCGTTAACCGTTGAGCAACAGTTACAAGCTATCAATGAAAAAAACTTACGCCGTCAACAACAACTGGTTGACCAAAACGTGGCCCCAGCATCGCGCTTAGAAGACGCCACACGGGCCGTGCAACAACAGCAATTGTCATTACTAAACCGTGAAAACACCATCGCCGACCACCCCAATCGCTTAGCCCAGTTAAAAGCCGCTGCCACTCAGAGTAACGTACAACTCGAGTTTGCACAGCTTGACTTACAACGCACTCGCATCTTGGCGCCGTTTGACGGCCGAGTATTGAGTGTAGATACCGCTGCTGGCAATCGCGTGCGTAATGGCGACCGCGTAGTAAAGCTATATAACACTCAAAACCTCGAGGTTCGCAGCCAAATTCCAGCCCGTTATCTGCCGATGATGCAATCCACCGCTGCCAGTGCAGGCCTTACGGCTAGCATTTCCCATGGCGGCAGAAGCTACCCGCTGAAGCTGGACCGCTTGTCGGCTGAAGCCTCAGCCAGTCAGGGCGGCATTGATGCCTTCTTCACCCTTGAACAAAACCAAAACATTGAAGTCGGGCGTAATTTACAAGTACAGGTGCAGCTCCCTACGGAAGCCAATGTGGCCGCATTGCCCGCATTAGCCATATATGGCCAAAACCGCGTGTACCTGATTATTGACCAGCGCCTACAAGCCGTCAGCATTGACCGCATTGGCGCTTGGACCAGCCCCACAGGAGAACGTTTAACCTTGGTGCGCAGCGCCCAGTTACAAAGTGGCGATCAGGTGTTAACGACGCAGTTACCCAATGCCGTTACTGGCTTATTAGTCGAAACCCGATAGGCGGAGAATAGCACTATGATGCAATCATTCATTCGCCTCTTTGCTAACCACAAAGTCGCCCCTAACCTGCTAATGCTGTTACTGTTTTTATCGGGAGCCTATGGCTTAAAGCAGCTTAATACGCAGTTTTTTCCGGATTTCGCCGTCGACGTCGTGATGGTTAATATTCCTTGGCCCGGGGCCGCCGCAGAAGATGTGCAAAGCAGCATCACTATTCCTGTTGAGCAGGCCTTAAAAAGCGTAGCTAACGTCACTAAAGTCAGCTCCAGCACCTACCGTGGCGGTGTGACCCTTTGGTTAAACATTGACAGTGGTGCAGACTTTACTGAGACCACCAATGCGATCAAACAGCGGGTCGATTCCGTAGGCAACATACCCACCGATGCAGAGACCCCAAGTGTCGAGCAGTTTGTGATGTATGAAAACGTCGGCACCTTGCTCATTACCGCGGACGGTCCAGTTGATGAACTGACTAATTTAGCCCGCCAAGCAGAGCGGGAGTTGCTGGCCAAAGGCATCAGCAAAATCAACTTTACGGGTTTACCTAAACGGGAGATTGCCATTCAGGTAGACACCAGGACCATGCACGAGCTGGGGCTATCTTTGCAAAATATGGCAGGGCTAATCAACAATCAAAGCCAAGACGTGATGGCCGGTACTGCCGGCCGTACAGACGGTTCTAAACAATTACGCGCCATTGGCAAAGTCTCAGACGTCAACAGCTTTGAACAACTACCCTTACTCACTGGCGACAACGCTCAATTGCTTCGCTTAGGCGATGTGGCCGACATCAGCCTTAGGCCTAAGGAAGATCAAAGCACCATCCGTTATCACGGCAAGTCCGCCATAGAGCTGTCTATCATGCGCAGCCAAAACGACGACACCATTAAAACCGCAGCCATTATGAATGACTGGGTGGCCGATGCCCGCGACCGCTTCCCTCAGGGAGTAGAAATTGTGGTCTACGATGAAGCCTGGCTCATCCTGAAAGCGCGTATCAACTTGCTGATTAATAACGGCGCCACGGGATTATTGTTTGTGGTGGGATTACTGTTTTTATTCCTTAACTCCCGCGTGGCATTTTGGGTGGCTATGGGTATCCCGGCATCACTGCTAGCCACGTGGGGCGTGATGTACTACATTGGCGGCTCCATTAATATGATCAGCCTATTTGGCATGATCATGGCCTTAGGCATTATCGTTGACGACGCCATTGTCGTAGGCGAAGACACTCTAGCCCATTCGCAGCGCGGCGAGTCTTCGTTGCAGGCGGCCATGGGTGGTGCACAGCGCATGCTTGGACCTGTGGCGGCATCATCGTTAACCACAGTAGCCGCTTTTTTACCGCTATTATTGATTGGCGGGCCTATCGGCAGTATTTTGTCGGACATCCCCGTGGTAGTCATTTGCGTGATTATCGTGTCTCTGGTTGAGTGCTTCTTAATCTTACCTGGCCATCTTCACCATGCACTGAAGAACCGCGAAGGTAAAACCCCATCGCGCTGGCGCACCGCCTTTGATCAAGGGTTTGAAAATTTTAAAAACAACATCTTCCGCCCCGCCGTTAGTTTTGCCATAGATTTCCGCTTGGTTACCTTTAGCTTGGCCATCACCGCCTTTGTATTAGCCATCGGTTTGCTGGTAGGCGGCCGCTTGCAGTTTGCCTTTTTCCCTAGCGTAGATGGCGACAACTTGCGCGCTAATGTTCAATTTAGCAGCGGCACCCCGGCCACCGAAGTCGCGGACTACTTAGTCAAAGTAGAAGATGCTTTGTTGGCTACCGAGGCAGAGTTAGGCGGTCAGCTCATTCGTGAACGAGCGGCCTACTTTGGCACCCACATGTTGTCTATGGATGGCATTTCTAGCCGTGATCAAATAGCCTTGCTGCGGGTAGAGTTAGACAGCACGGCCCTACGCTCTGTGTCCAATGCCGAGTTCATTGACACCTGGAACAGCAAAATCCCTCGAGTACCTGGCTTAGAAAAAATCATTATTGACCAACCAGAGACCGGCCCTCCGGGCAAACCCATTGAAGCCAACATTACTGGCGCCAGCGCCAATGTCATGAAGCAAGTTGCGCTGGAGTTACAAACAGCACTAAAGGTCTTTACCGGCGTGCAGAACATCGATGACAACCTACCGTACGGCATGGAACAGCTCATTTTCAGCTTAACACCCGAAGCCACTACATTGGGCCTAACCAGTTCAGACATTGGTCGTCAACTCAGATATGCCTTTGACGGCGTAACTGTGCAAAGCTTTTATCAAGGCAGCGACGAAATTGATGTGCGACTAATGCTCAAAGACCAAGACCGTAATAGCCTTGCCACCCTATACGCTTTACCCATCATTTTGCCTTCAGGCAGAACCGTACCGTTATTAGAATTGGTTGAATTTAGCTCGCGCCGAGGCATTGACAAGTTCCGCAGCGAAAACGGCCAACTCATGGTCACCGTACAAGCGGACGTAGACGTGGGTGCAACCAACGCCAACGTGGTGATCGACGCATTAAAGGAAACAACCATCCCCAGTCTAGAACGCCAATATGGTGTGCAGATTAGTTTTGGCGGCACTAAGGCAGACGAGGAAGAAACCTTGGGTGAAATGTTGACCGGCTTAGCCTTAGCCCTAGTGCTCATTTACATCGTTTTGGCGTGGGTATTTGCATCCTATACTTGGCCTGTTGCGGTCATGTTTACCATCCCCTTTGGTTTAACAGGTGCCGTTTTAGGCCACGTGATCATGGACAGAGACTTAACCATCTTGTCATTATTCGGCTTATTTGGTTTATCGGGAATCGTCATCAATAACAGTATTGTACTGCTGTCTTTTTACAAGGATTTTCGCGCTCAAGGTATGGAGCCAAAAGCGGCAGTGGTCGAGGCCGCGTGTCAACGGTTGAGGGCGGTGTTGCTCACTTCCATGACCACCATTGCAGGACTCACACCCATTTTATTTGAACAATCGCTGCAGGCGCAGTTCCTCATCCCGATGGCCATTTCTATTGTCTTTGGTTTAGCCCTAGGTACGCTGTTAATTCTGTTTGTTGTGCCATCGATGGTACTCATGTTGGAAAACTTAACCGCATTACTCACGGGTAGAAAGCACAGCACTTAAAACAAACGTAGCTGCTGCTGAGTGATGGGAGCTTGTAACTTGAGTCCCAGCCCCAGCAGCCTCACCCCTCTTTTTTGCTGCTGCCTATTGCCGCTGCTAAAGGCTTGCTTTAGCAAGGGTTGAAACAGGTCTAACTCAATGTCATTGGTCGCATACTCTCGCGTAAGCTGAGTAAAGTCGGCAAACTTGAGCTTAACCACCACCCCGGCCACCGCATACTGAGCGCTGAGCTGCTGCCAACGTAACATCAGCTGTTCATAGAGTGGCTGCAGCGCTTGCGCGCAATCTTCTAACGTCACCAAATCCTGGTCATAGGTATTCTCTACCGACACCGACTTGCGAATGCGGCAGGTTTGCACAGGCCGCTCGTCTAAACCAAATCGTCGCAGCGCCAACGATTGCCCCAGGCGACCAAATTTATGTTCTAACTCCAACGCTGTAAAAACACGCAAATCGGCACAAATATGGATGTTTTCAGCAGCCAGTTTGGCCGCGTTGACGGGACCGATGCCGGGTATTTTTTTGACGGCCAACTGCGCACTAAAGGCATCAACTTCTTCTGGCTTAACCACAAACAAACCATTGGGTTTACGCCAGTCACTGGCCACTTTGGCGATAAACTTGTTGGGCGCAACGCCTGCAGAAATGGTTATTCCCACTTCCGCCGCCACTTCGGCACGAATACGTTGAGCAATACGTGTAGCGCTGCCGCCACATAAGATGGACTCAGTAACATCGACAAATGCTTCGTCTAAGGATAACGGCTCAATACAATCTGAATAGCGCCTAAAGATGGCCATTATTTGTGCCGACACCGACTTATACAAGGCCATGCGGCTGGGCAAGATCAACAGCTGCGGACACGCCCGCAAGGCTTGTGCCGAGGACATCGCCGAATGCACCCCAAACTCTCGTGCAGGGTAGTTACACGTAGCGATTACGCCACGACTGTTGGCGGGCCCTCCAATGGCAATCGGTCGATGGTGATAACTGGGCTGGTCGCGCATTTCCACAGCGGCATAAAAACAATCGCAATCGCAATGAATAATTTTTCGATCCACCGGCACGGAACTAAGCATCTATGAATACGCCAAATAGCTGTATATTTAACCAGTATTTTACCTATTTTAACGCCAACATCAAGCCCCTCATCTAGCGCACTAGGCCCGAAAGCGATATCATGTCGGTTGCTTAATCTGGCCTTTTAGAGACAATCCATGGATAATCCCCTAGCAACTCAAACTCAAACTCAAACTGAAATGGAAGCCGCCGCTTTTCGTAAACTTGTGGCCCATCTAGATAGTCGAAAAGATGTACAAAATATCGATTTAATGATCCTTGCCGGGTTTTGCCGCAATTGCATGAGCAAATGGCTTATGGCGGCGGCTGATGAGCAAGGTGTAGCAATGGATTATGACCAAGCTAGAGAGCAGGTTTACCGCATGCCGTATGAACAGTGGAAGCAAAACCACCAAACACCAGCAACAGACGCACAAAAAAGTGCTTTTGCAGCGATGGAAGCGGCCAAAGCCGCCGCCAAACAATAAAATTCGATGTCTCAGTCTAGCAACCATACTCACCCCCTCATGCCGGTATTAGAGGCCAAGGTGAAACTGATGCTGACAGAAACACAGACCTTAAACCTGGAAATTACACAATTGCAGCAGGAAAATGCACGCCTTCGGGCTCAACTAACGGAATGGGATAACACCAATATTGAGTCTGGGCCGCACTAGGAAATTTTTCTGTATATGAATAGCGCCTTATTTTTTCAGCGACACAAAAGCCTACTGTCCATTGCTGGTTTATTAATACTGGCTTTAATCCTAGTGACGATTAAAAACCAACGTCAAACGCCAGTTGCGGAGCCAGCCATAACCCCTGCCTCCGTGGTCACCAGGCCCTCGGTGAAGCCGCCTATTGCCGTGGCGCCTGCTCCCTCTGAACCTAGAGCAGTGTCCAGCGCCAATGCCGCTGCCAGCCTTAGCCACGCTATTGAATCCAGCCTTCGTCCAGACGTAATGCCACTGCCAGACTTTGCCGCCATGTTGGACGTGAAAACAAAAAAAATGGCCTTCTTTGATTATTTGCAGGGCTTATCGCAAACCGCCAATAGCAAGATCAAACAACTGCGTGCGGAAATAAAACGCATGAACCCACAACGACTCACCCAGTTACAAACCCAGCGCTTAAGCCGCTTATCTAAAACCCACAAGATCAAAACCACAGACCCACAGCAACAAATCAGTTTATTGTTGCGTAAAATTGAACGCGTACCCGCTGCTTTGGTGTTGGCACAAGCAGCTAATGAAAGCGCGTGGGGCACTTCGCGGTTTGCTACCCAAGGTAATAATTTATTTGGCCAGTGGTGTTTTAGCAAAGGCTGCGGCTTGATTCCCAGTGGCCGGCCCACTGGCGAGACCTACGAAGTACGCAAGTTCAAAGACCCACAAGCCTCGGTAGATGCTTATATTCGTAATTTAAATTCCCATGCCAGCTACATCGTCTTGAGGCGTATACGTGAGTGTTTAATCAACAACAAACAAATGGTGTCAGGCCGGGCCTTATCTGCGGGACTCATTGGCTATTCATCTAGGGGGGTAGACTACATCAATGACATCAGGGGTTTGATCCGTGTTAACAAGCTCGAACCCTGGCATACAAGCTGGTGGGGGAATGACCGCCTTCACCCCTGCAGCGAATTAGTTCAACTGCCTCAAGCTGAGCCCGACGCCCCAATCGACACGAAGGAATTGTAATATGTCGCGACTTGTTTACTCCACAGATCAAGGCAGGCTCTGCCCCGACTGCCAGCAAGCCCAATGCCAATGCAGCACCAGCAACGCTGAAGCGGGCGACGGTAATGTACGTATACGCTTAGAAACCAAAGGCCGTAAAGGCAAAGGGGTCACCACCGTAACCGGCATTCCTTTAGCTGGAGCCGAATTAAAAAAACTACTCAAGGAATTAAAACAAAAAACCAGCACTGGCGGCGCCGTTAAAGACCAAACCTTGGAATTACAAGGCGATCAACGGGACAAACTATTGTTATTACTCAGCAACCGCGGCTGGAGCTCGGTTAAAAAGGCAGGTGGCTAATGGGTTGGGTATTATTGCCGTTAATCGCTGCGCTAGCCTATTGGTGGGACACCAGCGCCGCTAAAGATCGGGCTAGAGTAGCGGCTAAACAACAGTGCGAACAACAAAACCTACAGCTATTAGATGACACAGTAGCGCTGAAAAAGACCCGTCTGAAACGCAACCATAAGGGTCATGTGGTGTTGTTACGGCAGTTTATGTTTGAATTTAGCAGCGATGGGGAGCAAAGAACCTTAGGCGAACTACACATACTTGGTAAAAAATTAACCCATGTTCACCTAGAAGTGCATCGAATTCACTAGAATCCATAACAGACTCTAGAGTTTAGCCCCCACTCTGCTAGAATGAGCCTTTACGTGTTTAAGTTATTATTTTTCGGGGAATATGAGTTGTCGAATCTACCAGTGATCATTGGTTTCGGTGGAGTTAATCCAGCCGGTCGTACCTCCTCCCACCATGGCTACCGCCGCCTTATTCTTGACTCCCTAGATCAGCAAAGCAGAATAGATACCCTCACCGACTTGGCCATGCTCACTAATACGGCCACCTACAGCAACGGCCATTACCATATCCCTGGTCAAACCCAACACTACTCGCCCACCCAGTTGGCCGAATATTTGTCTACTCAACTTCAAGACGCGACATTAATACGACCCATCCGCCCCGCAGCATACGACATCCACCAACTGGTACTGAATAAAGCAGCCGAAATTCGCCCCGCCAGCGGTGATAGCACCGGCATCCGTATGCGCAAACGTCATTTACCTACGCAACGGCCTGACACTTGGAAAGTGACTCCCATTGACGATGACACCGTAGAAGTCACTATTAGTGGCAGCTTCAACGCCATACTACCCGATAGTAAACGTGCGCGTGTGAGCGCCGCTGGCCAATTGCCAGACGGCTTCGCGCCAGGCTCGTTGTATCAGTCTCGCAATCATCCACGTAACTTACAGATGACAGTGTTTGGTGCCTCCGACGCGCTTAAGTCTACCGGTATAGAGTGGCAGGACATTCAAGATCAAATTAGACCTGACCGTATCGCTGTGTATGCCAGTAACTCCATTGGCCAGCTTGATGAAGCAGGTTTTGGAGGATTGTTAAAAAATCCCAGCTCTGGCAAACGCATCACCTCTAAACAAATGCCGCTGGGTTATGGTCAAATGCCCGCCGATTTTGTTAATGCCTATTTGTTAGGCAGTGTGGGTGCGGTCGGTTCAGCCCTAGGCGCATGTGCCACCTTTTTATATAATTTGCGTAACGCCGTGGACGACATCAAAAGCGGCCGCCGTGATTTGGTCATCGTTGGCGGTAGTGATGCCCCGATTACGCCTGAGGTGATGGAAGGTTTTCGCACTATGGGTGCGTTGGCAGAAGACCAGGACGTGGCTGCCTTAGATGCGATAGCAGAAGCCAACTTACGCCGTACCTCGCGGCCATTTTCCACCAACTGTGGTTTCACCATGGGCGAAGCTTCGCAGTGGATTGTACTCGCCAGTGATGAGCTGGCCCTCAAATTAGGCGCCCAAATCCATGCCGCTGTGCCTGGTGTGTTCGTTAATGCCGATGGCCATAAAAAATCAATATCAGCACCCGGCATTGGCAATTACATCACCTTAGCCAAAGCCGCCGCCCTTACCGAAAGCATGTTAGGTAGCCAGTCGTTACAACAACGCTCGTGCGTACAGGCACACGGCACCAGCACTCCTCAAAATCGGGTGACCGAGTCCCATGTACTCAATCAAACGGCCAAAGCCTTTGCTATCGAAGACTGGAAAGTGGGCGCGGTGAAAGCCTATCTAGGCCATTCGCAAGGCACTGCGGGCGGCGACCAGTTAGCGGTATCTTTGGGGTTATGGCGCTATGGTATCCTACCAGGCATCGCAACTATCGATCATGTTGCCGATGACGTACATGCCAGTCACTTATCCATCCAAGCACAACACCACGAGCTAGGCACCCAAGGCATCGATACCGTACTGCTTAACTCAAAAGGATTTGGTGGCAACAATGCCAGCGCCGTATTGATGGGCCCTCACATTGCATTGCAATTGATGACCAAAAAACATGGCACCAAGGCCATGACCGCTTTAGCCCTAGCGCAAGAAAAGCCGGCGGCAGTTGCCGCTGAGTACGATACACAAGCCATGCGTGGGCAAACGCAACCAACGTATAAATTTGGTCATAACGTATTAGCCGGCGAAGACCTCAGCCTTGGCCGTCATGAAATACGTATCCCAGGCTATGCTCAAGCGGTAGACCTTAGCGTCAGTAATCCGTTTGACGACATGTGTTAATCCAGCCGCAACACTTGCTGTGTATTGGTGTAGGTTTGCTTTGCGATTTGCTCAACAGACTCAGGCCTTAGGGTTGCTAGTTGCTGCAACACCCTTGGCAAATAATCGGGCCGATTAGGCAAGCTTCGATCAGAACCTGCCATTGGCATATCAGGCGCATCTGTTTCCAACACTATATCAGCTAAGGGCAAGGCTATCGCCAATCGTTGCATCGCCTGTGCACGCTCGTAGGTAAGCGTACCCCCAAAGCCAATTTTGAAGCCTTGCTTAGTAAAAGCCTGAGCTTGCTGCTGGCTACCGCTAAAGGCATGCACAATACCGCCTTCAGCAAACGCGTGTCGCCGTAACAGTTGAGCTAGCCTGTCGTTAGCCTTACGACAGTGCACAATTATAGGCAACCTATACTCTTGAGCTACATCTAATTGCGCCAGCAACCAAACTTCTTGCTCGGCCTGGGTGCACCTCTTTGAACTCATGTCTGGGGAAAAATCGAGCCCTATCTCGCCCACTGCCACGGGTTTATGGGCCACAATAGCCTGATGCAACAGTTGCAAATGGTCGCTGCTATGGATATGAGAAAAATACGGATGCAGGCCCAGAGCTAAATGCCAGTGAGGGTTTAGTTGGCACAGTGTGATTTGACGTTGAAAGTGAGACGCTTGGGTTGCAGGCACGATTAGTTGCGTCACGCCCTGATCTAAGCAGGACTGCCATAGATCAGGTTGTAGGTTTTGCAAACGAGGGTGGTCCCAATGGCAATGGCTATCGATAAGCTGATGCATTGACACCTCCCGTTAAACGACGTTAGTGCTCCCGCGTGGCGCGGAATTGAATGTCGGGCCAACGTTCTTCAGTTAAGCTCAAATTCACCCGCGATGGCGCCAGATAAGTCAAATGACCACCACCATCAATGGCCAAGTTATCAGCTGCTTTACGCTTAAACTCATCCAGCGTCTTAGTATCATCACATTCCACCCAACGGGCCGTGTTCACCGCAATAGGTTCGTAGATGCACTCTACTTTATATTCGTCCTGTAGACGATAGGCCACTACCTCAAACTGCAACACACCAACGGCGCCCACAATCAGGTCATTGTTTTTGCCTGGCATAAACAACTGCGTTGAGCCTTCTTCGGAGAGCTGCTGCAGACCTTTTTTCAACTGTTTCATTTTTAGCGGGTCTTTTAGCCGCACCCGCCGAAACAGTTCGGGGGCAAAGTGTGGAATACCAGCAAACTTGAGTTTTTCGCCACCGGTAAAAGTATCGCCAATCTGAATAGTACCGTGGTTGTGCAAACCAATAATATCCCCAGGCCAAGCCTGTTCGACGTTAGACCGTTCACCCGCCATAAAGGTTACAGCGTCGGCAATCTTAACGTCTTTGCCTATGCGCACATGGCGCATCTTCATGCCGCGCTCGTAGGTGCCAGAACAAATGCGCATAAAGGCAATACGGTCACGGTGCTTAGGGTCCATGTTAGCCTGTATCTTAAACACAAAACCAGTGAACTTAGGTTCCGTAGCTGTAACCACGCGCTCTCCTGCATTACGCGATTCTGGCGCAGGTGCCCACTGCACAAAGTAGTCCAACATTTCCCTTATGCCAAAGTTGGACAGCGCGGTTCCAAAAAATACTGGCGTGAGCTTGCCGTTCAAAAACTCCTGCATATCAAACGCGTGGCTGGCACCGCGCACCAGCTCAATTTCGTCTTTCAGATCATCTAACAACTCACCCAGCACGGCAGCTGCTTCAGGGGAGTCTAGGCCTTTAATCTGGATGTCATCAGACAATGTATGGCCCTTGCCAGGGGTAAATACGTGGATCGTGTCGGTGTAGAGGTTGTATACGCCTTTAAAACGTTGACCCATACTAATTGGCCAAGTTATTGGTGCACAGGCAATGTTCAACACCTCCTCCACTTCGTCCAATACTTCAATTTGGTCCCGTACTTCGCGGTCCATTTTGTTAATAAATGTGAATATAGGGGTGTCACGCAAGCGGCATACGTCCATCAGCTTAATGGTACGATCTTCCACACCCTTAGCCCCGTCGATGACCATAAGTACCGAATCCACCGCAGTCAGTGTGCGGTAAGTGTCTTCCGAGAAGTCTTCGTGGCCCGGTGTGTCTAGTAAGTTAACCGTGCGGTCTTTATAGGGGAACTGCATCACCGACGAAGTCACCGAGATACCCCGTTGCTGCTCCATGGCCATCCAATCGGAGGTGGCTGCTTTGTCGCCTTTTTTGCCTTTGACGGAGCCTGCCGTTTGGATCGCTTGACCTAGCAACAATAGCTTTTCGGTAATGGTCGTTTTACCCGCATCGGGGTGAGAAATAATGGCAAAGGTTCTACGAGTAGCAACTTCTTCGGCAATCAAATTGGACATAATAGCTTGGATCAATGGAGTGAAAATAGAGCAGCACAAAAACAGGCCGTCTTAAGGTCTTCTATTGTCGCCGATTAAGCTAACTTCCTCAATACGAAGCGCCCCTAGCTGATCAAAAAACAGCCAATTTATCACCATTTTATTGAGATAATGCCGTATTTTGCGTATAATATGCGCCTTTTTGATGCACCCATTTTCAGGAAATACCATGTTCGATCTTGCAAGCCGTGCGCCGGCTAATGCTAAAAATGACATACTCTCGGGCTTAACCGTGGCGTTAGCCTTGGTCCCAGAAGCCGTTGCGTTTGCCTTTGTTGCAGGCGTGGATCCGCTGGTGGGTTTATATGCCGCATTTATGGTGGGCTTAATCACCGCCGTGATGGGCGGTCGCCCTGGCATGATTTCTGGCGCTACTGGCGCTTTAGCCGTAGTGATGGTGAGTCTAGTGGCCGATCACGGTGTGGAATACCTCTTTATTACAGTGGTACTGATGGGTATATTGCAAATCTTGGCGGGCGTTTTTCGTTTAGGAAAGTTCATTCGTATGGTTCCCCACCCGGTGATGCTGGGCTTTGTAAACGGCTTAGCTATTGTTATCTTCTTAGCCCAGTTAAGCCAGTTTAAGTTTATTGATGACAACGGCAATTTGCAGTGGCTAGAGAGCACACAATTGTATCTACTATTGGGCTTAATCGCCCTCACCATGGCCATCATTCACTTCTTGCCTAAGTTCACCCGTGCCGTGCCTTCATCTTTGGCCGCCATTTTGGTCGTCACCTTGCTAGTCATTGGCATGAACCTCGATACGCGCACCGTGGGTGACATTGCCTCTATTGCCGGCGGCTTGCCAAGTTTCCATATTCCGCAGGTGCCATACACCTTAGAAACCCTCATTATCATCTTGCCCTACGCCATTATTTTGGCCGCCATCGGCTTAATTGAGTCATTGCTGACCTTAACTTTGGTGGATGAAATTACCCAAACCCGTGGCCGCGGTAATAAAGAATGTGTAGCCCAGGGTGTGGCAAACACTGCTACCGGGTTGTTTGGCGGCATGGGCGGTTGTGCCATGATCGGCCAGAGTATGATTAACGTTAACTCGGGTGGCCGCGGCCGCTTATCCGGCATCAGCGCAGCGCTGTTTTTACTGACTTTTATCTTAGTGGCTTCGCCGCTGATTGAAATGATCCCAGTGGCTGCATTGATTGGCGTCATGTTTATTGTGGTGGTGGGTACCTTTGAATGGTCGAGCTTTCGTATTTTGCGAAAAATCCCCAAGTCCGATGCCTTTGTATTGATTTTGGTGTCTGGCGTTACCGTAGCTACGGATTTGGCCATTGCCGTAGTCGTCGGCGTCATTTGTTCAGCCTTAGTGTTTGCCTGGAAGCACGCCAAGCACACTCAAGTCACACACAAAGACCTCGACGGTAGCCGTATCTACTACCTGCGTGGGCCCATTTTCTTCGGTTCGGTACAGAATTTTTTGGAGTTATTCGACCCAGCCCAAGACCCAAAGGACGTCATTATCGACTTTGAGCGGTCTCGTGTTGCGGATCACTCGGGTTTAGAAGCCATCGACACCTTGGCAGAACGCTATGTCAGAGCAGGAAAAACCCTTCACTTACGTCACCTCACACCAGAGTGTAAGCAACTACTAGCCAAGGCCGGCAACATGGTTGAGTTAAACGTTATTGAAGACCCAGACTATAAAGTTGCTAGTGACACGCTAGGCTAAATACCAATGCGTCTTCACGTACACCATCAACGCCGGGGTAATAACCTCGGCGTTTTTGTATGCGCTGAAAACCCATAGACTGGTATAAATTAATTGCCACTTGGTTAGAGCACCTAACTTCCAAGAACAAGGTTTCAACCCCTTCCAGTGCCGCCGCATCAATCAGGCTACGCAGCACCTTTCTACCCAAGCCGCGACCGCGCCATGATGGCGCTACCACCACATTTTGTACGTCACCCTGGTCAAACAGATAACTGGCCACCCCATAAGCCATGACTTTCCCTTCAACACCATCGTGGCAGGCCACCAAGGCTAAATACCCTCGGCCTAAGCTGTCCTTTAAAGCCGCTGCAGACCAATTAGGCTCTCCCTCGACCAATGCCATGTTTAAGATTGAAGGGATATCTGTGGCCCGCATCGGGCGAAGGGCGACGATGTGATTTATTCGCTAGCCAACAAAGGCTGCAGGTGGGCCCATGTTGCGGCCTTTAGACTAGGCACTGCTAACAGTTGGTGTAAACTGTGGCTGTACACCATGGACATGGAGTGTGGCCCAATGTCCAGCTTAAACACATCACCAAGTGATAGCTGTGGTTGTAATAACTGCGCTGCGGCAGGCCCCATAAGCAATAACTGATGACAGGTTTTATCTTGCAACAACTTAATTAAACTATAGGTCAAACCACTCTTTGCGCCAGCTAAGGAGTGGTCGCCATGAGGCCCCGGCACCAACGGCCAGTTGAACTCAACCGTGGCGTTAGGCATCGTTTGAGAACCACAACTTAGGAGCGCGTTGACGATCGCGGTTTGCAGCCGCTGTATAGGGCTGCTCATGGCAGCGCCCTCTTGCACCGGTACGTCATTGATAACCAACACACCACTTGCATACCAAGACAATGCTAGGTGCATGGGGGCTACATCAACTGGGCCTGAGCCGGCAACAACGCCTTCCTGGGCAGGCAATACCGGCACCGGCGCGGTCTCAGGTGTACTGGCTAAACCACCCAATGCCAAGGCGACTGCCTGTGCTTGACTCTCGACCTGTGGCTGAGACCGCGACTCTACGACATGTTGTTCGAGTGCAGCTGGCGTAACAGCAGGCACTAGGGCCTCGGCCGCAGTGCAGTCATCCTCATGCTGCCACAGCACAGTGTTATTTCGGCTCCCCGCCAGCGGCCGTAGGGGTAGCCAGCTGGTTACATCCAAAGCCTGCATATACTGTAAACGCTGGGATTCATTGAGCTGTGGCAAAATAAGCATGTTAATACGCGCCTTCGCTTAAACTTGGGGGTGGGCTTTTTCGGCGCCACTGTCCAAGGTATTAAGCGCATGAATATAGGCCTTCGCCGAGGCAATGATGATATCTGTGTCGGCCCCCAAACCGTTAACGATGCGGCCTGATTTTTCTAGCCGCACGGTCACTTCGCCCTGGGAATCGGTACCACTGGTAATGGCATTAACACTGTATAGCTCTAAACTAGTGCCTGAGTCGGCGACCTGCTCTATGGCTTTAAAAACAGCATCTACAGGGCCACTACCCGCGGCTTCTACATCGGCTTCCACCCCGTCTTTCATCACCTTCACATGGGCGACTGGGGTTTCACCAATCTGGGAGGTGACTTGTAATGAGGAGAGCTTAAAACGGGCATTTTCTGCTGTTTCCATGCCAGTCTCGCTGACTAACGCCTGCAAATCTTCATCAAATATTTCATGTTTTTTGTCTGCCAACTCTTTGAAACGACGAAAGGCGTCATTAAGTGCTGCATCATTGGCGAAACTGGTACCTAATTCTTCTAAGCGTGCACGAAATGCTGCACGGCCGGAATGTTTACCCATAATCATTTTATTGTCATTCCAACCCACGTCTTGGGCGGTCATTATTTCGTAGGTTTCACGGTGTTTTAACACGCCGTCTTGGTGAATGCCTGATTCGTGGGCAAACGCATTAGCACCAACAATGGCCTTGTTAGGTTGCACTGGAAAACCGGTGACGCCAGACACCAAGCGTGAGGTAGGAACAATGTGTGTGGTGTCTATATTGGTGGTCACGTTTAAGGCGTCTGCACGGGTGCGAATGGCCATCACTATCTCTTCTAATGAGGCATTGCCAGCTCTCTCGCCTAAGCCGTTAATAGTACATTCTACTTGCCGCGCACCGTGGTTCACAGCCGACAGCGAGTTGGCGACCGCGAGGCCTAAATCGTTATGGCAGTGCACTGAAATAATAGCTTTGTCGATATTAGGCACCGCATTCATTAACCGCCCAATGGTGGCACCAAACTCTTCTGGTACCGCATAACCGACCGTATCTGGAATATTAATTGTACGAGCGCCTGCGTCGATGGCTGCTTCAACAATGCGGCACATAAAGTCAAACTCAGTGCGGCTGGCATCTTCCAAGGAAAACTCGACGTCGTCCATCAAATTACGAGCGCGTTTGACTGCATAGATCGCGCGCTCAACCACTTGATCAGGCTGCATTTGCAACTTGTATTTCATGTGGATTGGCGAGGTGGCGATAAAGGTATGTATGCGGCCTGAATTAGCGTTTTTAAGCGCCTCACCTGCACGATCAATATCACCATCTAAGGCTCTTGCTAGACTACATATGGTGCTGTCTTTGATGTGATCGGCGACTGACTTAACCCCTACAAAGTCACCAGGGCTAGCAATGGCAAAACCCGCTTCGATCACATCGACGCGCATTTTTTCAAGTAGTTTAGCAATACGCAGTTTCTCGTCCTGCGTCATGGAAGCACCGGGACTCTGCTCACCGTCACGTAAGGTGGTGTCAAAGATAATCACTCTATTGCTACTGCTCATGGCCGAAACTCCAAAAAAAAAACGCTGTTTTAGCATAGGTAAGATGGCAATTATAGTTTAAACTCAGACTTAACTAATGGCGACCAATATAGCCGCTGGCCCCGTTGCTGGCAATACAAACGACATGAAAAATCGACTTTAACAGGGAATAACAATCTAATGGCTGCCTCCAATTCTTACGACTTTGATAGGGTCACAGATCGCCAGAATACTCACTCACAAAAATGGGACAAATACAGTAACCAGGACATTATTCCACTCTGGGTGGCCGACACTGACTTCAAGGTGGCGCCAGTCATTCAAACAGCCATTGAAGAGCGCGTAGCCCATGGTGTATTTGGTTACACCTGCGTAGACCAGCCGCGCAACCAAGTGATTGCCAATTATTACCAAAAAAAATATAACTGCCATGTCGACACAGATTGGATCGTTTGGGTACCTGGCATCGTCGCCAGCTTAACCTTGGCCATCCGTAGCTTGTCTAAACAACACAAACAAGTGTTAACGCCAGACATTGTCTACCCATTCCTACACACTACCCCGGCAGCCTCTGGCAAGCAGGCCAATCACCTTGCCATGACCTATACGCAAGACCGCCTTAGGATTGATATTGACGCCCTAGAAAAGCGCAATGCTCAAGACGCAAAAGTGATGTTGTTTTGTAACCCACAAAATCCCGGTGGTACAATATACACGCGTGCCGAACTAGAACGTATTGACGCCTATTGCGAGGCCAATAACTTAATCTTGGTATCTGACGAAATCCATGCCGATATCATTTTGGATGAAGACAAGCGCCACCTACCCTATTTGGATGTAAGCCCCCATGCGTTAGATAATTCAATTGTATTGGGTGCAGCCAGCAAGGCCTTTAATGTTGCCGGCTTAGCCTGCTCCTGGGCCGTGATTGCTAACCCAGAAATCCGTAACGCGTTTACGGCAGAGATGCATGGCATTATTTCCGAAATTAATCCTTTCGGGTATACAGCAACCCTTACCGCGCTGGAACACGGCGATGACTGGTTGCAAGCCATGAATGTTTATTTACGTCACAATCGCGATTACTTGATGGCTGAGTTTGCCGACATCAAAGGCATCCGTATGCTGCCCTTAGAGTCGACCTTTTTAGCCTGGTTAGACGTTTCTGAATTGGCTTTAGAAGACCCTATGGCATTTTTTGAAGCGGCTGGCGTAGGCCTGTCGTCTGGCCAAGGATTTAACGACGCCAACTTTTTAAGGCTTAACTTTGGTTGCCCTCGCTCGGTGCTAGAGCAGGCGATGCAACGCATAAAAAAAGCCTTAGTTTAGATTCTGATAGCCTGCAAATTCATGCTTCTTTAACGCCGTTACAGCAGCATGAATAGCCACTTCATGCTTAGCTTCGAGCTTGAACCGCTGCTGGGTAAATTTTTGTTTAGCGGTTTTATCTAACTGCGTCCATTGCTCTTTAATCGGCATGTGTTCAGTTTCGCTATAGATCAGCTCGATCACCTTGAATTCATCAGCGGCTAGGATTTCCGGTTCAACCTGCTCCACTAATTGCTTCAGGCGAATACAGCCCTCGGTGTATCCGCACTGTTTATCTATCATCGCACTGGCAATCACGCCAATACTCTCGACTCGATGCTGATATTGCTTTTTCAACATATCTTTCAAACCGGCTATACGCGCTTGGTTGGTTTTAAGGGCGGTGCGCTGGCGCATATATAACCAGCCAATAAGGCCAAACATAAGCATACAAAAAATTGCGAGAAGGAATATAAGCGTGTTGCTGGTCATAGTAGAAGAGCCTGTTTAATAATGCCTAGATTATACCATGACCCACCCTTGACGTTTTGTCTTTGCGAGGAGCGAAGCGACGTGGCAATCCATGGTGCGGAACTACGTCATACTGGCGTAGGCCGGTATCTAGCGAGGTTGAAGAGGTCCTGCCGTGCGTCAGGATGACAGCAACACCGCGCTTTTCAAGCACCCAATAAAAAAGCCCCAATGCGTTAGCATTGAGGCTTTTT